>Ga0214917_10002268_pt1 | contig 23701 bp, 20 predicted proteins | sample LL_1208_BB_MetaG_FD_177983 | JGI IMG/M metagenome (GOLD analysis project Ga0214917, IMG submission 177983) | Freshwater microbial communities from Lake Lanier, Atlanta, Georgia, United States - LL_1208_BB | ecosystem: Environmental > Aquatic > Freshwater > Lake | place: USA: Georgia | collected...
GTCGCACATCGTCACGGCCCACCGCGACCAGCACGGGGCGGAGCCGCGACGGTGCGAGGTCCGCCGCGATCGGCTGGTGCCGGAGCCGCAGGGGCGGTGGCGGGTGTGGGGGGAGCCGTCGCGCACGGCGGAGTACGTCGCGTTCATCGACCCGTCGCACGGCACGGGCAGCGCCAACAGCGCCGTCTGCGTCATGGACGCGCTCGCTCGCCGGGTGGTGGCGGAGTTCGTGGACCCCAACATCGCGACCTACGACCTCGCGCTGGAGGTGGCGAACGCCATGCGCCGGGTGTGGCGTGGCAAGCGGGCCACGCTGGTGGGGTGGGAGACCAACGGCCCGGGCGCGGCGTTGCAGCACGACTTCGACCGGGCGCAGTACCCGGCGATCTACCGCCAGCGGCAGACGGGGACGACCAGCGAGCGGGCCACGCGGCGTGTGGGCTGGACCAGCACCAAGCGTGCCAAGCGTGCGCTGCTGGGGGACTTGAGTCGCGCCATCGCGCAGGGCGAGGTGGTGGTCCCCAGCATGGACGCGCTGGACGAGATGCTGGAGTACGTCATCCTCGACGATGGGTGCATCGAGGCCGGGTCACGCCGTGACGAGTCGAGCGGTGCGCGTGAGGCGCACGGTGACCGTGTGATCGCGCTGGCCGGGGCGTTGATGCTGTGTGCGGAGGTGGGTGGTCCGATCGAGGACGAGCCGCAGTACAGCCCTGACACTTTGGGGTCAATCTTGCGTCACGACGACGTGATGCGCGAGTGGTGACGGTAGGGTGGTGTGCATGGCGAAGAAGACGGTCAAGTTGAGTGTCGGTCGCGGCGAGAAGTTGCCCGTGTCGCGTGGTGCTGGGTTGACGGCGAAGGGCCGTGCCAAGCACAACCGTGCGACGGGCAGCGACCTCAAGGCTCCGACGAAGGACAAGGACAACCCGCGCCACAAGTCGTTCTGCGCCCGTAGTCGGTCGTGGACCGGCGAGCGTGGCAAGGCTGCCCGCCGAAGGTGGGGGTGCTGACATGGCGAAGAACTCGCTGGTCGGGAACATCAACCGCCGGAAGAAGGCTGGGACATCCCGTCCCAAGTCGAAGTCAACGGTGAGTGCGAAGGCGTATGCCGCGATGAAGCGCGGATGGAAGAAGGGTCGCTGATGCCATTCAAGAGCGAGCGCCAGCGCAAGTTCATGTACGCGAAGCACCCCAAGATCGCGGCCCGGTGGTCTCGTGAGGAGAAGGCTGGCAAGCGTCCGGCTGCGAAGAAGAGGCGGGGCAAGCGGTGATCGCTGCGGTGTTGGCGATCATTGGGTTCCAGTTGCTGATGATCGGCATGATCATCCGCGAGATGCGAAAGATCTGACCATGCTCCACGACTGGAAGGTCCACCACAAGACCCGGAACATCCATGTCGTGGAGATCGAGGGTGTCCGCCCGTCGGAGTTTGAGCATTGGGTGTTGCTGTCGAGCGACAGGCACCATGATTCGACCCACGCGGACTGGGATTTGGAGCGCAAGCACCTTGAGGAGGCCGTCGAGCGCAACGCGACGGTGCTGGACTGTGGTGACCTGTTCGACTGCATGGGTGGGCGTTGGGATCCGAGAAGTTCAAAAGGCGAGATCAGATCTGAATATGCGCTCGCCCCGGACTACCTCGATGCGATCGTGCGTGACGCTGCGCGGTTCTACGCGCCGTATGCGAGGCAGTTCGCGTGCATCGGGCGTGGCAACCACGAGACCGCGATCACCAAGCGCCATGAGGTTGACCTGACGGAGCGCCTGTGCGGTGCCATGTCGCAGATCAGCGGCATCCCTGTGATGGCGAGCGGGTACGGTGGGTGGGTGGTGTTCCGTGCGCGGGTGTGGGGTACGACGGAGGTGAACCTGCGGCTGCGCTGGTTCCACGGCAGTGGTGGCGGCGGCCCGATGAGCCACGGGGTCTTGACGACCCGCCGGATGGCGTCGTGGCTTCCTGACGCTGACGTGGTGGTGAGCGGCCACACGCACGACCACTGGCACGTCAAGTTGATGAGGGAGCGGCTGGTCACTACCAAGGGTGACTACCGGATTGGTCTGACGGAGCAGCACCATGTCCGCACCCCCTCCTACAAGCAGGAGTGGAACGACGGGTATGGCGGGTGGCACATCGAGACCGGGAAGCCGCCGAAGCCGCAGGGTGCCATGTGGATGAAGTTGACGATGGCGGACACCAAGCATGAGGGTATGCGGCTGATTGCCACCTTTACGGAGGCGAACTAAATCCATGCGTCGGCGCGAAGCCGTGGCGTGGCGTTTGTAGAGTGATTCGGCCCACGATGGGCGACCGCAAGCCGACGGGATCGGCGCAAGGAATGCAATGAAGAAGAAGACTGGTGTTGACGTGAAGAAGATGGCTGGCAAGGTTGCGACCTCGAAGACCGCTTCGGGCATGAAGGTCGCCGTTCTCAAGCCGCGGAAGAAGTGATGATCGTCAAGGTGGGCAATGTCTACCTGCCAGTTGATGCGATCGACCGCATCGAGGGCAATGACGAGCGGATGGCCGTGTGGTCTTCCGGCAAGGCTTTCTACGTTGCCGGACCTGACCGTGATGCGCTGATGGCGCAGATCACGGCGTTGATGCCAAGGGTTGAACAGAATGACTTTGCGCCCGTGAAGGGCAGAAAGAAGGCATGATGTACGGCAAGAAGAGTGGTGGATGCGCGTCGAGCCGCCGTGGCAAGAACGGTGGTCGTGACGGAGCGAAGGGCGGCGGTTACGGCGGAGCCAAGGGTGGCGGCAAGGGTGGACCGAAGGGCAAGAAGCGATGATGAAGTTCGATCTGGCTTCTCTGGTGCGCGAGATCGAGAGCGCGGAATCATTCCGCGACACCCATCTTGTGGAGTGGAAGAGCCTGATCGAGCGTTTCCACGGGCCGTCCTACCGCGAGTCGCGGGAGCAGATGGACGACCCGGAGAACTTCATCCTTGAGTACATCGCCCTGTTGCTGCCCCGGATCGTGCATGACAACCCGACGGTTCGCGTGAAGAGCGCGAGGCCGGTCAGCCAGTCGGAGGCTGCCGGCGTGTTGCAGGTTGGCATCAACCGGTGGTGCAAGATGGTCGGTGTGCGGAACACCCTTGAGCGGATTGCGACGGACATGCTGCTTGCCTACGGGGTGGCGCTGACCGTGAATGAGCCGCGCAAGGGCTATGTGACGAGCCTGACGACCGATCCGTACCTGCCCCGGGTGTACCGGATCAGCCCGGATCGGTTCTTTGTTGACCCTGCTGCCACGCACTTGGACGAGGCCCGGTACATGGGCCACTGCTGGATCACCGACCGGGACGACCTGCTGGCAAGTGCTGAGTCTGACAATACTTGGGACGTTGACGTGATCGAGCGTGTTGCCGCCAACACCGGGGTCAGCGATGTCCGTGACGACACCGACATCGACCGCAACATCCCCGACCGCAAGGAGTTGGTGGTGTACGAGGTGTGGGTGCCTGAACTGCACGACGAGGCTGCGGAGTTGATCGACGCGGCCACGGATCGTGCGATGTTCAACGGCACGATCTACACGGTGGTGAAGGGTCAGGCCGAGAGCGGCAAGAAGGCGAACATGGGTATGGCGCGTGCGCCCCGTCCGTACTACGGGCCGAGGACCGGGCCGTATACGGTATTCGGTGCGTATACGGTGCCTGACGATCCGTACCCGTTGTCGCCGATCATGGCCCTGATGCCGCAGATCGACGACGTGAACATGCACCTGCGAAACATGCGGTACAGCGCCAGCGCGTACAAGCGCCTGCTGGCGGTGGACGCACGCAACGCCAAGATGGCACAGGACATCCGCGACCGCGAGGATCTCTATGTGGTGCTGGCGGACAACCTCGACCCTGACGCGCTCCGCACGATCGAGGTCGGCGGGATCACGGCGCAGCAGGTCCAGTACGCGGCGATGGCTCAGGACCGTCTGGACCGCGTGTCCGGCATCCACGACGCCATGCGAGGCAACGTAAGCGGCAACGCTACGGCGACCGAGGTGCAAGTGGCGGAGAGTTCCAGCGGGCTGCGGATCAGCCACCTGAAGCGTCAGTTTCAGGAGTCTGTGAATCGGTGCCTCCGGTCGGTGGGCTGGTTCATGTTCTACGACGACAAGGTGGTGTTCCCGGTCGGCGAGGACGGGATTGCCATCATGGGCGAGCCGGAGCCGATCTTCTCCGCGATGGCGATGGTTGGGGTGTTCGACGACCTCGACATCGACGTGGAGGCGTACAGCATGGAGCGGGTCAGCGAAGGGCTGCTCCAGCGCCGGTCGGTCGAGTTGCTTCAGGTCATCGGCAACATCAGTCAGGCGGTGGTGGCTGCCCCGCATGTGGACTGGAAGCAGGTGCTGTCGGTGGTCGGTAACGCGATGAATATGCCCAATCTGGCCGACATGATCGACCTGCGTGCCGTGCAGCAGATGCGGGCGCAGGCCCAGCAGGCCGCCGCCGGCGCTCAGGCCGGGGCGTCTAAGCCCCGATCCATGCAAGAAATTATTTCAGAGGTTGAGGGCCGGCGCTGATGCCCCTGTACCCTTTCATCGACGAGGCCACTGGCGAGACTGTCGAGTTGATGTACTCGATGTCTGAGGCTCCCAGCATTGGCACAACCGTCGAGGTGGATGGCCGTGTGTTGACGAGGGTGGTCGCTGACTACCAGATCGACCCAGCCACGAACCGCTCCCAGTATCCGTATGTGTCGTCGTCGCTGCCTCGCAACCTTGAGGGATGCACGACGAACAGCCAAGGCAAGCCAGTGATCATGTCTCGTAGGCATGAACGTGAGGTGATGTCGAGGCACGGGTATGCGAAGGAGTAGGACAGCGTGGCTGAACCCAAGGACGGCGTGACCGAGGCTGAAGAGCCGAAGGTCGAGGCAGAGATCGAGAATCCAGTCGAGGCAGCGGCGGAAGAGCCTGTTGCTGATCCCGTAACGAGCGAACCCCTTGGTAGGGACGCAGACGACGAGGTCTTGGATCGACTGTTGGGCGAGTCGGAGCAGAAGGAGGAACCTGTTCCGGTCAAGCCAGATGCTGATCTCGATCGGGCATACCAGATTCTCAAGCGCGATGGTGTGCCTGATGACATCCTCAAGTCCGTGTCCAAGGACACTCTGATGGCGTGGGCCGGCAAGGCCGGCAAGCGCCAGACTGACGTGGACGGATACGGCAAGAGGATGAAGGCGCTTGAAGCCGAGAACGCCCAGTTGAAGTCCGGGCGCAAGGCTGGCGACGAGGAGTTGGAATCCTTCGATGAGGAATCCGACAACCCCCGTGGCAAGCCGGATACGGACGACGACGATGCGGGATCGGACGAGACCACGGCGGATCCGCGCTATACGGCGCTGTCCGAAGAGGTCTCAAAGTTGCGCCTGCAACAGCAGGAGCAGCAGTTGCGTGGGCTGCAAACCCAAGTCGAGCAGGCCATCACGTTCGTTCAAGGTCAATACGGCAACCCGGTTGACGCGAACGCAGTGCTGGCCGAAATGGATCGTCTTGGGCGAAGCAAGCCCGGTACCTACCCAACCATGATTCACTTGGCTCAGGAGGCTTTCGCCAACATTGCAGGTCCGGCCCGGGATCCCCGGCGCGTAGGACAGCCGACAGCACGACCGACCGTAGGCAGGAACGAGCGTCCCACGACGCCCGCCGACGCCGAGGACGCAGTTCTGGAAGCACTGCTTGAAGGGCGAACCCTTTCCGAAGCCAAGAAACTGACACGAAAGTGAACAAGTAATGCCCGGAACCCCGATTCAGACCTTCAACGACTTCATGAATGCGACTGGTCCGACGTATCTGACCAGCGCCGATCAGGTGATCAACGAGGCCGTCAAGAACACCTACGCCTTCAGCCGGCTCCTCAAGGAGAAGACCAGCGAGGCGACGGTGCAGGGCGGCAACGAGATCCGCGACGTGATCATGTTCGATGACGCATCGACCTACGATCACTACCTTCCCAACGACACGTTCTCGTGGCGCAACGCCAACGTGACCGACACGGTGCGTGCGCCGTGGCGCTTCTCGATCGACCACATGGCGTGGACCGATCACGAAGTTGAACTCAACAGCGGCTCCGGCTCGACCCGCGATTACGTCAAGGCGCAGTACAAGCGTCTGAAGCGGATCAAGGAGCAGCGCATGTGGACCTCGCTGACCAACGGGTTTGAGAACGACCTGTGGGCCACGACGTTCAACAACAACGCCGAAATGGAAGGCAACGCCGGCAAACTGCCGTACAGCCTCCCCGCGTTCATCACCGAGATCCCCATGACCGGCAGCCCGTTCGGTGCTGATCAGCGCGGCGACGTTCCGTTCGGTTGGACGAACGTGATGAACCTCGCCCCGTCGGCGGAGACCCGATGGTCGAACCAGATTTCGTACTACGACCCGGCTCCAGCAAGTGGCGATCCCAACGCGCCGCTCGCTCTGTACTCCAGCATCCAGAACGTCCGTACTGGTGCCGACAACTACTCTGCGTACATCGGGGGTCTGCTGACTGCGTTCGACGAGATGTTCCTCAAGTTGGACTTCCGTACTCCCAGCACCCGCGCCGAGTACTTCGAGAAGCCCTCGATGAACCGGCAGATGATCCTCTGCTCGCGTCTGGGCATCAACCAGTACAAGCAGGTTCTGCGTGCCAGCAATGACACGCTGGTGTCGTATCAGGATCCGGCATACAACGCGCCGACCTACAGCGGCATCGAACTGATGTACTGCTCCAACCTCGACACGGCGGCTCTGTTCCCGAGCGGTGGCGGTACTCGCACCACCGCTACCACCGACATCGGCGCGATGACCGGATACGCTGCCGAGGCTTCGGCTACCGATGCTGGTCCTCGTTACTGGTGGGTCAACGGCAACTACCTGACGCCGATCTTCCACAACCGCCGCTACTTCGAGAAGCACGAAGTGCTGCGTCACCCCAACCAGCCGTTCACCTACGTTCAGGTGGTGGACTGCTGGTGGAACCTGTTCTGCAACAGCCGTCAGCGTCAGGGCATCGTCGCTCCGATCAGCGTGTCCTGATCGAAGTCAACTCACTCACAAGGGGGGCTGGGCAACCAGCCCCCCACAACTCAAACGTAAGGAATCAACACACATGTTTCTTGCTCCCACTTCCGGCGACATCGGCGTCCAGCCCCACGGCCACACCGCCCGTGTCATCAACCGCAGCGGCGGCGCTCTCGTCGTCGGCGACCTCGTCGTGACCTCGTTCGCTCACGCCAGCGTGACGTACCCCGCTACCACCATCGCTCAGGCCCGTCTCACCCCGTTCGCCAACGTCGTCAAGGCGGACGGCAGCCCGGTGACGCTTGGCTTCCTTGGCGCGGTCGTTGACGTTGGCTCATCGTCGGGTGCCAACGGCACCGAGGTGGTCGTCCAGTTCGGCGGCGTTTGCAAGGTCAAGACCACGGCTACCGCTGCGGTCTCGATCGGTAGCGTTCTTGGTCCTTCGGACACGGCTGGTGAACTCACCACCGGCGCTTCGACAACCTCGACCTACCCCGCTGCAATCTCGCTTCAGGCGCTTGCCAGCGGCACGGCTGTTATTGACGTGCTGCTGCTCAGCGACCTGTGGTTCGGTGCTGACATCTGATCGGTCCTGATCCCAACAATCCCGGCTGGCTGGGGGAAACCTCAGCCAGCCGCTTCCAATGCCCACCTTCGCACAGGTCAAGCGTCACGTCCTGCTCGCCGTCGGCGGGTACCCCAGCCTCGCGGCTGGTCAGACCAACGCCGAACGTCTGGCAGAAGTCGTCAACCAAGCCGGCCAGTACCTGTTCCAGCGCCCGTGGCGGTTCAGGGAGAGGACCAGCACGCTCATCAGCCTCGTAGCCAGTCAGGACTATGTGTTTCTCCCGTCCGACGTGGAGGAGATCATCAGCCTGATCAACCGCGAGAACATCGGGTTCAACATCGAGTTGGTCACGCCGGACCACCTACAGAACCTGCGGGAGATCGGCATTGACAGCGGGGGCCACGGCGTCACCTATGCGTGCTTGTCCCGTGTCGCCAACGCTGCCGGCGCTGCCTTGAACCCGGCACGGCTTGAACTCTTCCCGACTCCGACCGCTGCCGCAACCGACGCTCTGGCCGTCCGTTACCGCGCAGGATGGGTTGAGATCGCCAGCGGCGCTTCCGACTCGTACGAGATCCCGATCCCCAAGTACTGCGACTCGCTCTTCATCCAGTACTGCCGAGCCTTCGGCATGGCGTATGAAGACGAGGGACTGTCACAGCGTCTGGTCGAGATCGACGCCGGCCCAATCTTGGCTGGCGCTCTGACCAAGGACGGGATCCTCCAGCGTGACATCGGTCGCCTTCGTCCTTCCTACGAGATCGGATACGGGGTGAGCATCATCCCGAGGTTCACCCAGAACCCGTCTTGAGGTGACCAGTGGGCGTATCAGTCACCCCATCATCGGCGCAGCAGATCGAGTGGCAGGTCCACCCGACCGTCGTCACCCAGTCTGGTTCGGGTGCCGCCGTGATTGGGCAGGCGGTGTCCAACTTCGCGCTGACCGAGGCGCAGTTCGACTCATTGATCAATGGTGGCGGAGGACTCCAGCCGACGATCCGCATTGATTGCGAGAATGCTGGTCGCACGCTCATCATGCCATTGGTTGAGTTTACTGGAGCGGCCACGTTTCAGTTTCAGGTGCTTGGCTGGTCCTACAGCCGGCCTGCTGCGGCGTGGATCTGCCAAGCGGTGACGCACAGCCCAACGGCTGTGAATGCCAGCAACACGGCTGACTCAGGCACTGGTCTCATACTTGGCGGTGTGGCCTACCGGGCGTTCGGCCTTCTTGGTGTTACAACCACCACCGGCAATGACGGAGACGGTGGCGTGGTTCCGCTTCCGGCGCACTACGAGTATTTGCCGGTCGAGGGACTTCGCGCAGCGAATGCATCTGTTCTTGCGGCATCCAGCGCGATCTTGCAAGTCAACAATTACGGTTGGAAGTATCTGACGCTTCACTTGAGGCAAGCGGCCACCACTGCTTACACCTGCAACTTCAGGTGTTTGTACGCAAACACATCGCAGATCATCAGGTGAATCATGGGATTGTCCATCACTCCAGATTCGCCTGCACTGAAAGACTGGGAGTTCCACCCTACGATTATGACATTGTTGGGATCGACGATTTCGTCGATGTCACTTGTTGTACCGTCGTTTGCTCTTAGCGATTCAGACTTCCAGTCGAAAGTGATACTGGGCGAGAACCCTCCTTCAATGCCGATGCCATCTATCGTGATGGAGACATTGAATTGCTACCAGATGTCAATCATGCCGTTCGTGGCAACGTCATTGACGATTTCCGATCTCAAGTACCAGTTGATTGGATGGAACTGGAGCATCAGCGCAAACTCTTGGATAGGTGTTGCCATAACCCATTACCAAAGCGCACGCTCTGGAATGCAGATCATGCAGTTTCCCGGCGCTGGAATTCAGCATCCGCTTAGGCCCGGAACGACATTTGTACCTATGGAACGTATTGGCGTTTCTACGGCGACGGATGCCGACGGTGGTCTGGGGATCATTCCTCTTCCAAAGCATTACAACGTGTTGCCGGCAGAGGGGTTGCTTTCTTGCGGAACGGATACGCATGCCTCGCCAGCAACTGTTGTCGTGAAGAACTACGGCTGGAAATACATCAGTCTTCATATCGCACTTGGCACATCAACACCCGGTGCTTCAAGTGCGATGTGCATGTACAAGCGAGATTCAGGGTTCTTCTCGTAGAAGAACGACATAGCACTTAGTCAACAAACATCGGTTGTCTCATCATCAGTCGCTTTCGCGCCATCTGAGAAAACATCATGCGAACTTCAAATTGGCCCTCCCTGATCGCTCCACAGATTGCTACTGGTCCCTCCTTGTATGGCAGCACGACCCCATGTTCGATGTTGCGCGACCTACTGAATGGGACCGACAGCCTTGACATCGTCACCATTGGTGACAGCAACATGGGTTACTCCGATGCAGGTGTTGCCACCTCATACGGACATACTGCTGGTATTCATCGATACCTGAGTTCGTTCGGTGGCGTCAATGCCTATGCGACTCCTTTGTTCCCGGGCGCTCTTGCCAGCAGTGGAGCGTGGACCAGTGCCATGTTCGGAGCCGGCCTGACGTTTACTACTCCATCTGATGGTCAGGCTGGAAGTACGGGAAATGTTCGATTGCTGGTTACCGCCGCTGCTGTTCCAGATGCCAACGCAGCGGCAGTGATCAGCAATCTGAATATCAACACAACCATCCTCCCGAAGTTTGCTGGCCTCGCTTGGGATGCTGGGTTTGTCGCGTCAGGTGTTACCTATACTTCTCCGGCGAACCAGAATTACATCGGACTTGGAACGGCGAATCTGATCAACATTGGTACCGGATCTGGTTCCACGAATTGCCAGTACCGTGTCGTGTACGCGAAGTTTGCAGCGACCGGTGGTCAATTCAAGCCTGTTGTCTGGTCGAGTTCAGGATCGACCGTTTCTTCTTCGTACGTTTCGACCGCCGGAGGTTCAGCCGGTAATTGGTACGGGACAGCGACACTTGACTTTGCTACTCGCAACCCAGTTGTCGAAAACAGGTGTGGCTGGGATGGTCTGGGACAGTCTGCGCCTACGACTGGTCCATTCGCGTGCTTGTGGCATAGCGTTGCAAGGCGATCGTTCAAGGGATACGCGGTCAACCCGCTGATCTACGATGGAGGCAAGAAGACGGGAGAACTCGCCGATCGCGTCGAGGGCATGGGAAGCCTTCTCAATTCCTACCTAAAGGAACTTCGTGAACGCCAGATTGCAAGTGGCGGAAGCGGTCGCCTTCTGGTGTACATCAACAGTGGAATCAACCAGCCCGAGACCGCTGAGCAGTGGACGGCTGCTGCCGACCGCATTGTGGATCACATCACCGAGCGGTGGCAAGCCGAAGGTGGCAGCCAGTCTAATCTGGCATTTGTCTTCACCATCACTCATCCATGCACCGTTGATCCGTGGCTGAGTGCGCGTCCTGCTCTGGCGGCGAACGCAAACCAGTACGCCCAAGCGAGGATATCGTCGAACATCTCCGTTGTTGACATTGCCGCCGCCTACCCGGGATACAAGTTGCTCAACGGTTCAACTCCGTCTGGGCGTCTGTATTCGTCGATCGGCGCAGACGAAGCGGCGCAACAGGCACACCTGACGTTCGCAACCAATACTCAGGCAAATGGTTACGACGCAGTTGCCGGAAGCGTGATGATGTCATTGATGTCCAAGACGTGAGGTTCAAATGGGTGGCACTACAAGAGTTCCGTTGGCTACTGACATTCGGTTCTACAGCATGATTGCCACGCTGGTCACAGGCTTTGCCAGCGTGTGCGTCATGCTTGGCCGGCGTGACGAGTCGTTCTCACGGGCGCAGGCTGACATCGTCGAGTTGCGGCAGATCACTGGGGATCTCGCCAAGACGGTTGCAGCCAGCGCCCAGACGAGCCTGCACCACGCCGAGAAGATTGCAGAACTCAGAAGCAGGATCGACCGTCTGGAGGAACGCCAGTGAGGTTCCTGCTTCTGGCATTCCTGCTCTGCTCCTGTTCTAGCGGCACGCAGGAGATCGCAGACAGCGCATCGGCCATCAGCAGTCAGGCCCAGTCGATCACTGACAAGGCCCGCGAACTGACCGTCTTGGCCGGACAGATTGACGAGAATCTGGCCGCCGCACACGGCTACTTGGCCGGTGAGCAGCAGGATCCGGGCAAGGCTGCCCAGCGCATCGAGGCGTCCCGGTTGGTGGTGTCGGATGTCTCCGACAAGGCGGACGAGATCATGGTGCTGTCCAGCGAGATCCACGCCGAGACCACGGACATCGTCGGCAGCCTGCCGACCGTGAAAGACACCACGCCTTGGTGGGCAGGTCTGATCAGTCTTCTGGTCAGTTTGGGGCTGATGGGCCTTGCCGCGTTTATGCTGGTGCATACGGGGATCGGAGCATCTCTGGGCGCGTTGCTCAGGAGCCTGATCCCGAAGCGTAGGAGCAAGTAATGATGATCTTTGGCAGCATCGAGAGCCTTCTTGGCTCAATCTGGTTCGCGGGCTTGACGTTCTGTGCCGGCTATCTGCTGGCGCACATCTGGCCGGTCAGCGCGTTCAAGAAGAAGTGAGAACCCCCGTTCTGCCCTGCTCCCCCCGTACCCGGGGGTGAGCGGGGTTCTAGGAGATAGGCATGGCAACCCGTATTCAGGTCCGTCGAGACACCGCAGCAAACTGGCGCACTTCAGGCTCGACCACGCTTGCGGCTGGCGAGATCGGCTTTGAGACCGACACGCTGCTGTTCAAGATCGGTGATGGATCCCAGACTTGGACGAACCTTGAGTACGCAGGCGGCACCGAGCCGATCCAGTACAACCCAAGCGGCACGTCGGTCACCGATCTCAATGACGGTTCTCTTCGCAACAACGGCAACAGCAAGTACCTGATCTCTGGTGCTGATATCGTCGCTAACGAACCGTCCACCTTGTCCCCCTTGTCCACGGCGACCGACGGTCAGTTGCTTGTGACGGTTGCCAAGTTCGACTACACCGGCTCTAGCGGCTCAGGAAACGAGCGTTTCCTGATGACGCTCCAGACGCTGACGACCGGTCGGTTCTTCTACCGGATGTACAACGGTTCGTGGTCGTCTTGGTACGAGGCAGTGAAGGCCGACCCATCGACCGGCAACGTGACGATCGCCGGCGACCTCGCCGTCAACGGTGGCGACATCACGACGACCAGCACCGGCACGGCAACGGTGTTCAACGCCAACGCGACCACGCTCAATGTAGGCGGTGCTGCGACAACGGTCAGCATCGGCGCGGCAACCGGTACGACTACGATCAACAACGCCACGACGGCGATCACCGGGAACGCCACTGTTGGTGGCAGTGCCACTGTCGGATCAACTCTTGCGGTCACGGGCAATACCACGCTGACCGGCGACCTCGCCGTCAACGGCGGCGATATCACGACCACTGGTGCCACCGGCAACGTGTTTGAAACCACTGCCACCACGGTCACGCTTGGCCGATCGGTTCCCACGGTATGCATTGCAGACAATGTCACCGCCGCTCAGACGATCGACATCGGTACTGGCGCAACGGTGGCTGGTGCCACCAAGACGATCAACATCGGCACTGGCGGCGCTGCCACCTCCACGACGAATGTCAACATCGGCGGATCATCGGGCAGTGGAACCGTGTCCATTGCACGCGACCTTGCTGTTGACACCAATGTTCTCAAGGTCGATGCCACAAACAACCGCGTTGGCATCAACGTGACATCTCCGACTCAAGCCTTGGATGTCCTTGGGAATCTGCTGGTCAGCGGAACTGCGAATATCAATGGCGCAGCACTTACCGCAATGGCAAGCGCAACGACTTCCGAATATCTAAAAGGAAGCGGAACCAGTCAGGTTGGTTCGATTGCAGTCATCATGCAGGCAACCGCTCCTGCGGGTGGTAACAATTTCTTTAGCCTTAGTTCAACTTCAGGAACTGTTACTTCGTCCTCTGGTGGGCCTAGTTACGGAAGTGAAGGAACCTCTTCTAATGTTTTTAGTTCATTTATGGTAGTTCTTATCAATGGGGGAGTTACTTGGACTGGAACTACCGTAGTACGACCAAGTGCCGGTACTTGGTCATTTGTTGCTTTTGGAGCAAGACAAGACAGTGGTCGTAATTCAATAATGATTGCAGTTAGGACCGCCTAATGCCCTACATCGGAGCCAACCTCCCGTACAAGGGCTGGACGACTGACACCCAGTTCTCGTCCGTCCCCCCGGGGTTCTCGCAGGACATCCTCAATGTGATGCCCGTGGACCAAGGGCGTCGGAGGATGCGGCTCTCGTCACGCGCTGGGTTCAACCCGATCTACGAGTTTGGTTCCGCTGGACCGATCCAGTGCATGGTGCGCTGTGTTGCGTACACGGGCGCGTCTGGCGCACTCAAGACGGTGATCAAGGACCGCACGATCGTCGTCAAGGCTGGCGTGGTGTACTACCTTGAGCAGGGCGGCGTGCCGACAGTCTGCTCGATCGCCGCCGGAGCATCGGCACCAATGAACACGCCGGCGCTGAACGCCAGCGTTCGCACGGTCGAGGGCGTGCAGTTCAACGACTACGTCTACCTCTGCGACGGCATCAACTACGTCAAGGTTGACATCAGCCTGACGGTGCCGGAGGTGCAGAAGTGGGTTGATCCGTACAACCACATCAAGGTCACGGTCAGCGGCACCAGCAACTACGCGACTCTGGTGACGAGGTATGGCGCACGCATTGTGCTGGCCGGCGTTGCTGACGCCGAAACCAACTGGTTCATGTGCCACATTGACAACCCAGAAGACTGGCAACCAACAGGGGGCAACGCCACGGACGCCATCGCTGGTGGCGGTTCGGACTACGGCACGCTTGGCGACCGGATCGTGGCGCTGATCCCGCTTGGCAACACTGGCCTCCTGTTTGCCGGCCAGCGTTCGATGTCCTACCTGACGGTTGACCCTGCGCTTGGCGACCCGCAGATCATCACGTTGTCGAGGAACATCGGCATCGTTGGCCCGCGTGCGTTCTGCTACGGGCCTGAGAAGATCGCCTACATCCTTGGGTACGAGGGGCTGTACCGGGTCACGCCAAACGACTTCAGCCTCGACCGAGCGCAGTTGATCAGCCTGAACGTGCTGGACTCCTTCTTCAGCAAGACTCAGTGGGAGGATCTGGATGTCCTGCTGACATATGACGTTGAGTTGCGCGGGGTCTGGATCTGGCTGACCCGTCGCGACCAGCCGTCGGTCAGCGTCCACCTGTTCTACAGCGAGCAGACCGGCGGGTTCTTCCCGCAGCGCCTGTACGAGCCTGCGTTCTATGGCGCACTCACGACGTGTCAGGCGGTCGTGTCCGACGGTCGCACGCCCGTGGCCCTGCTGGGCAGCGCCGATGGGAAGATTGGGTACTTTGACTACCGGATCATCTCCGGCATCGACGGCTATCCAGCCAGCGGATACAACAGCAACGAGGGTGGCACCTACACGCCTCCGAATGCTGCCCAGTCGGTCAATCGCCGGGTGCTGTCCAACCTGACGCTGGGTCCGGTCATTGGCGACCTTGGCACCCGGGTCATGGTCAGGGACGTTCTAGTCGAGTTGAACAGCGAAGAACACCTGCCAGACGAGGACGTGAAGGGCAACCTGCCCCGCCCGACGCTGGCCCTAAGTTACGGCGACACGGCTGAGAAGGCGATCGCCGCCAGCCTGACGACCGTCCGGGTGATCCTTGGCGACGAACCGATCGTGGACGGCGGCGCGGCGTCCACCTCGTCGTTCGCCTCAACGGTTGACGGTGACGACGCCACGCCAGCGTCGATCACGGACTACATGGACGGTGCCTACGCCCCGTCCGAGTTCGGGTTGTACGAGGCCCGCAGCACGTTCGTGGACCCCGAGAACCGGGTGTACGACGGTGCTTCGCCGGACGCCGAGTACTACCTGAAGCGTGACACCTTTGACAGCGCCGAGCGTTGGTTGATCTACCACACCGACACAAACAACCTGATCTACGCGCAGCAGGCGATCAGCGGGGTGTACAGTACAGACCCGACGGTCGGTGAGTATTTCTTCGTCCCAGACGGAGTTACGACCGCAGCAGGACTCCAGTCCGACGACACGGCCACCATTGCTGGCGTGCTGATCGAGGCCGAGAACCTTGCGCTAGGCGAACTGTACGAGGGCAACAACAACCATTTCCGGTGCCGCGTGCGTGCCGGTGCGCTCTACATGCAGATTGCCAGTCAGGGCTACCCGTGGGCGCTGGAACGTGCGTCCGTGTTGGTTGACGCTGTTGGCATGAGGCGAAACGTGCGAGAGGTGACCTGATGGGAATCTTCCAAGCAATCGCGGCTGGCATTGGAATTGGCGGTGGTGGCGCTCTGTCGTATGCGGGCCAGAAGAAGTCCCGCAAGGCGATGGAGGCTCAGATCAAGAACTTGCAGTCTGGCCTGCGCGGAATTGGTACTCAGGTCGGCGCGGCCTACGGAACCCTTGGTCGTGAGACCGCCGGCCTGTACCAGCCGCTTCTTGACTACCAGCAGCAGTCGAGCGACCAGATTCTCAATCGGTTCATCGCTGAACGGCAGGCCAACACCGACCAGTACCGACAGGGGTACGAGCAGAACATTGCACAGTTCCAGAGCGCCTACGACACGATCCGGCAGCAGTACGCCGCCGGCATGGAGCGCGTGTACGGCGAGGCGGCGTCTGGCCGTCAGGCGATGCTTGAGAGCGTCGATCTTGCCACGCAGCAGAACGTCGCCCGCCAGCAGGCTGCCAATGCCTTCAGCGGTCTTGGTCTGACCACCTTCGGTCAGGGCGTGGTTGCTGCACGTCAGGCTGAGGGCGCACGCCAGCGAGGCGTGATCCAAGAGCAGTACGCCAGCCAGTTGGCTGCCATCCGTCAGGCGCAAGCCACTGGTGAAACGTCGCTGGCGCAGGCGCAGGCAGGTGGAGTTAGCGATCTCCGGCAGAGAATGACAACTGGACTGGCAGAGATGGGTACGTCCTACTCCAGCGCGTTGGCCGGTATGCAGCAAGGCTTCGCCGGTCAGCGGCTTGGTCTCATGTCGTCGATGCAATCCAACCTCATGGGCTACCGCCAGAGCGAATTGCTCTCGCCGTTTGAGTATCAGGAGGCGGCACTGACCATTCCGTTCAACGCCCAGATGAACATCGCCCAGAACCGTGGTGCATTCCATCAGCAGATGGGCAATGCCCTGATGGGTGCCGGCATGGGAATGCTGGGCGGTATGGGCGGCGGCATGGGCGGCATGGGTGGCATGGGTGGCGGAGGCGGAGGCGTTCGATAAGAACAAGGAGAAGAACATGGCATACTTCAATCCAAACATGATCAGCAAGATGGCTTCGTCTGCCATGACCGGCAAACGATTCCAATCTCAACTGACTCAAGTCCCATACCAAGACTTCCTTCTCCCTGAAGATCGCGAGGGTAATCCCAGTGATCGCGTTTCAGCACGCGCATCATCTCAGCCGTCACCGGGCGCGACATCACCGTCGTTCATGTCGGAACTTGGAGAGGCATGGAACAAGGTCGCTCCCGACATGTTCCGTGGCATCGCGGCTGGTCTTGCGTCCTATCAGGGCGATCCCAGCCGGCCACTCAGCGGTGTCGGCGAGGCGATGGCTGCAACGATGCAGCGCGGCGAGCAGACCCGCGAGGCTCGTCGCAAGATGAGCCTGATGCCCGAGGAGGCTGCCGCCGTCGCAAAGTCTGAGCGCGAATACGAGAAGATCAAGTACGAGGACGACAAGGATGCGTTCCGTGCGCTGCGCGAGATGGAGGGATTCCGTATGGGTGTCCCGACCGACTCTGTCAGCAAGGGTCTGATGGCCTACACCGCAGCCAATCCGTTCAGCGCGGTCGAGCGCCAGCGCATGGACGACGATCTCCGCCAGCGGCTCACGGCAGCACTCCGCGTTTCCTTCTGAGGTACACATGCCGCAACCACCCCTTGGCTCATCGATGATGCAGGACGTTGACGGATTCCCGGTTCAGGCCGGATCCGGCGCTCCTGAGCAGTCTCGCCCGATGGCGTCCAGCGAGCAACTCGACCGTCAGTTCTTGGGTGAGATTGACTCCGTCCTTGAGCGGATGAACCGCAACCCGAGTTGGGCTGTCGGTGATCCTGCCATTGCGGGCCAGCCGTCGTTCGGCAAGGCGGTTGCCGGCATCGAGCAGGGTGACGTTCAGGGTCTTGAGATGCTCCGGTTCGGCACCGTGCGCGGTACGCCAGCCGTGTCCTTCACGGACGAGGACGGTCAGGAGCAGATCATCAAGGTGACGTTCCCGCAGTGGATGGGCATGATCCAGAGCCGCGACGACGCCCGCGCCCAGTTGCGACAGCAGCGCGAACTCGACGCCAAGAAGCAGGCGTTCGCGGGCCAGTTCCGCGCCCTGTCTGCGCGTGTCGCCGAGAGTCAGGATCCCATTGTCGGCGAGTACCTGTCGCTTCTGTACGACATGGACCCCGGTATGGCTATGGGCGGCCTCCAGTCGTTCATCAAGGCCCGCGCTGGCCGCGAGGACTACACGGTCTACCGTGGTCAGGAAGTGCCGTCGTCGTTCGCCGAGGCCATGTCTGCCCTCGATGACGCTCAGGCTGATGGGCGCACCATGACTTTCGGAAGGCACGCTGCTGCTTTGTCGGAGCAGGGAAACCAGAACGCGGCCAATGCCGTGAATATGGCGATGTCCATGATGCGCCCCAAGGGTGACCGCGTCACTCCGCGCTCGATGACGATGCCGATGTGGGCCATGCAGCAGCAGAACCCGATGGCTCTCGCGATGGTCGTCGATGCGATGCGTCAGGGCTTGCTGCCGGGTATGACCCGCCCGGTCGCTCTGCCGTCGGTCAACAACGGATCGACCGATGCTGCCACGTTTGAGCAGTTCATGCAGCGGTTCAACGAGGTGTCCGGCGCTATGGGCTGGGCACCGGCTGGTGAGCAGGACATTCGCGTCATCATGGATGCCATCGCCCGCGTTCGTGGTGGCCTGATGATTGACCAGCAGGTTGTTGCGCCGCAGGCTGGTGGAGCATCCACTTCTGGCAAGCCGGCGCAGCCGGCTCCAGCCGCCGTGCGCGGACTGTCGAGCCGAAGCCGCAACGCTCTGGAAGTACTCGCGCAGAACCCGTACTTCGCTCGTCTTCGCAGCAGCGACCAGAATGAGCGTGCAGCGGGGTTCAAGATGATTGAACGTCTATACAATGAGATGCAGGCGAACGGGCCTGAGTACCTTGGACGGTACGGCGTCGATCCTGCACTGATCGAAGAGGCATACGCGGCAATCTCTGGAAACTGACCATGAGCCAATTCTCGTTCTTCCCGCAGCCTGACGGCACTGACCCACTGGCCGATTCGCTGACGCAGTACAGGAGGAGCAAGAAGGCTCTGGGCCAGCGTTCGCCAGAAGACAAGCGGTTCATGGATCTTGGTCGTGCGTTTGCCGATATGGTCGGCAGCATTGAGCCGACGAATCTGTTGTCGATTGGCGGGATGGTTGAAGAGTTCGGCGATGTCACCAAGTTCATTGACCGTGCGAAGACGATCAACACGCGAAGTGATCTGGAAGAGGAACTGTCTTCCGGGATCCTCAGCCCGCAAGAGGCTGAACTCAAGCAGCAGCAGATCGACTTCCTCGACAAGTTGGTGCAGCGCGAGTCGGAGCAGCAGGATGTTGCCCGCGAGGCGGATATCGCAGAGACCGGCGTCGTCGGCATGTTCGGCGAGGGTGTCAAGGCAGGCGTAACGCAGGGCGTCATCAGCACCCTTCGCGGCATCAACAACCTGACCCCGTTCGACGGGGATGCGTTCTGGAGCGGGGCGCAGCGCGAGTCTGGCAAGGCGATTCCCGAGGGAAGCATTGCCGGCAACATCGGTCAGGCTGTTGGCAGCGGCGCGTACAGCGCGGCTGCGTTCGCGGCCAGCCCGTATGTCGGCATTGCTGCGATGGGCTTGCAGGGCTACGGCGGCGGCATCGACGAGTACGAGCAGGCGTTCGCTGCTGGCCTGACGACCGGCGACTACAGCCAGTTTGAGAAGGTCACAGCCGGTCTGACCAGCGCGGCGATCGAGGCGGTGACCGAACGGATCGGCGCTGGTGTCGCTCAGAAACTCGCCAAGACCGGTGTCGCGCAATGGTTCGCGCAGCCGGGTGCGCGGGCCATCATCAAGACCGTTGGTGGAATGTATGGGGCCGAGGCGCTTGAGGAAGGTCTCGTCCCTATCTTGCAGGCTGGCGTCAAGGCGACCGGCATCACTGGTATGGAGGTCGAGTCGTGGGGCGACGTGTTCTCGCAGGCTGCGACGGACGCTCTTTACGGCGGGTTCGGTGGCTACGGCGCTGGCGCAGTCAACATCCCGGTCGAACTGTCCAAGCGTCGTGAGACCAACCGTCTGCTTCGCGAGGCCGGCAGCAAGTATGCCGATCCCGCATACATCCGCGAGATCCTCCCGCAGCGTGCAGCGGCTCTCGACGCGATGACGCCGCAGGAACGCCTCGTAGAAGAACAGCGATCCCAGCAGGCTTTGATGCAGGCTGGCGCGGATCTCGCCCGGTCCAAGGAGGCAGTAGCCAATGCCAGCGCCGAGGTTGCACAGAAGCGCAAGGAACTGGAACGATCACGCCGAGGCAAGGATCAGCAGCGCACTCAGGCTCTTGAGGGCGAAGTATCTACACTGGAAGCAGCACTGGAGAATGCGCGGCGGGTTGCCGCGACAGCGGCTGCCGATTACTCAGCGTCGCAACTGAACTATCTCAGTGCTGCGACTATTGCGTCGAGCGCCCGCCCGACGACCCAGATGTCTGCGACCGACATCCTTGCGGGCATGAACTACCAGCCGGCTTCGGCTTCGACCAAGCAGCAGAAGGCAGCACAGGCTCAGATCGAGAAGTTGGGATTCAAGGTCCAGTGGTACGACGGTGCTGCCGAATCGCAGCCTGCATTCTTCAGCGGGCAGACTCCGGACACGGTGTACCTTCGCGCCGATGGCAACAGCACGTTCGCTGGCATCATGGGTCTTGCGTTCCATGAGATCACGCACTGGGCGCAGTTCAGCGACAGTGGCCTGTGGGCTGCCCTTCGCAGCACGGTGGACGACAAGTCAATGCTGGATGCAGCGACCAACTACTGGTCACAGCAGGCTGGCATCGACCCGGTCGTCCGTCGTTCGATTGCCGAGATCATTGCTCAGTCGCAGGGCAAGGCGGGATCAACCGACGCGGTTGGCGAGATCGAGCAGCGCATGGCTGGCACGATGGCCGAGGTCGAGGGTGTTGCCCAGTTGATCCAGAACGGCACCGAGGCGCTCTTCCGTGGCGACGCCGTACCGGGCTGGTTCAACCAGATGTTGATCCGCGCCGGCGTTCGTGGCCGTTCGGCGATGAGTGCGCTCAAGTTGTACCGTGGCCTGCAAGAGGCGGCGAAGAACAACAAGGCGTACAGCCCGGGCAAGTTCGGGTTCACGATCGAGGCCGCGCAACGTGGCCTTGAGGTCATGCGTGCCGCACGGGAGGCGGCCATGTCCCAGCCGCAACCGGCCCAGCCGGCCCCCGCGTCCACTGCGACGCCCACCCCTCAGCCCGCGCCTGCGCCTGCTACCGCAACACCTGCGGCTCCGGCTCCGGCCCCGGCTGCTGGTCAACCTGCGCCCGCCCCGGCACCTGCTCCGGCTCCCGCGCCCGCTCCTGCCCCGGCTGCTGCTCCTGCCCCAGCGCCTGCACAGCCGGCAGGCCAAGTTGACCGTGATACCGCCCTGCGCGACATCTTGAACAGCGGCGGTCTCAGGGTTCAGCCGACCGCCCGCGACATCATCGGACCGGTCACGCCAGAGTCAGAGGCTGCGATGACTCGCGCCGTGTCCACGCTTGGGCCGCAGGGCTACCGCGATGCCGTTGCCGCGATCGACCTTGCGCTTGCCGAGGTGAAGCGCGAGGACGAAGCCGCTGGTCGCCCGTACTCGTTCGACGGCGTCAGCCGCGAGGAGGTTCTGTCGCTGCTGAATCAGACTGCTCTGGCCGACGAGGGCGCAACCCTGCCCGACGGCAAGCCGGTCACGGTCACGCCGGAGCAGCGTGAACTCGCGAAGAAGGTTCGTCGTAAGGTCCGCCGCACGGTTGGCGACGACGTGGTTCTGTTCGCCCGGTCGGCAAAGCCAAAGAGCGACATTGGACACAAGCGCGAGAAGGCCACTGGTCGATATGTTGGATCTCCCGACTGGGTCGGCGGCAATCCGGCTCAACTGAAGAAGTTGCGAAAGATCCTTCGCGGTCTTGCCATTGAGGGCAAGTCTGGTCGGTACTGGTATGAGAACTCCAGCGAGGCGATTCTTGAAATCGCCGGCGGAGACAAGGTTGAGGCAGAGAAGATCGTCGCGCTCATCGCGCTTTACTCGCCCAACGCAACCGTGCCGGCCAACACCACGATGGCCCTGACGGCTTACTACCAGTTCAAGGCTGGTGTTCCGATCAACGCCGGCTTCGGTGTTGCCGACGCCAAGGCCACCGCCCTGATGGCCGAGGGCAAGATGTGGAGCGGCATCAAGACCAACTCGTTTTACCAGAACCTGATGGTCAACATCGACCCATCCAAACTCGACCCCGGCGTGGCGACGATGGACATGTGGATGGCCCTTGCGTTCGATTACGGCGACAAGACGCTTGATCAGGGGCCGAAGTACCAATTCTCCCAGCGTGAAATCCAGCGCCTTGCTGCCGAACTTGGATGGGAAGCACATCAGGTTCAGGCCGCCATCTGGACTGCTATGAAGGGTCGCATTGATCCGATTCGCGATCAACTCAAAGATCGCGAGTTGGCAGAGGGCATTGGCGAGAACTACGACAAGGTCGATCCGAAGACTGGCAAGACCAAGGTCTTGTACCGTGTCAAGAAGGGACGCGAGTACGACCACTTCCGTCTGGCACACAAGATGGGAATGGAATATGACCTGAAGGCAGAGGACATCGAGGCGAGCCGGTACGACTTCAGCGATGCGCTTCGGGAGCGCATGGTCCAGTTGTCGTGGGAGGCGACTCCATCGACCAGCACCGGTCGTTCGATTCCGGGCATTCACAAGGCTCCACTCGATCAGCGTCGCGAATACCTAGAAGCGATCTACAAGGTCTTGTTCCAGAACGGTCGCAGCGTGATTGCCGAACTTGCCGGACTGGCGAACGGCACATCCATGATCGGTTATTCGGCATGGAAGGGCGACATCGGTTCCGGGGCGCAGACGTTCACCCCGATCCCCACGTCAGGTACTGGCTCAAAGAAGGAGATCAAGCCAGAGGCCGCCGGCAATTTGGACTTGGCGTCGAACATCTTGGGGTTCATTCTGGAGCAGGACGCCGTGACGTACCACACGGCGGTGTACGGCGCTGCGAAGAAGGACCAGAACATGGTCGCGCTGGAGACCAGTCGCCCGTTGACGATGCAGGAGATGCAACTTCTGTACAGAGAACTGCACGCCAAGTTCGGCACTTGGGACTTGGCTCCCGCCTATCGCAACGACGGCGTGCGTATCGGGAACTACACGGCGTTCGATGATAGTGTTCCAACGATCGATAACGAGGCATTCCACAAGGGTGTTGCAGAGGTAATCGAGTCTTTGCCTGATACCTTCGGCGGTGGTACTGTCACGCTGTCATCGTTCAAGTCTGTCGGTAACTACATCACCAACGATTGGAAGGACAATCCAAATGGCGAAACTTATCTGGAGAGAATCCAAGCCCAACGACCCATGGTTCTCGATCGGGTCCGAAGTCTTCGTGCCAGTGTCGAAGCCATCAACCGAGAGTTCGATGCCAAGTACGGCTGGGGCGCAGGCCGAGTCTTCGGCGCAGCCCAAGCCGCCCCAGCCCCAGCCGCCCCAGCAGCCGAGCCAGATGTAACTGGCGAGCGTCCTGATGACGAACCCGAAGGGCCGGGTCCGACACCCGGCCCCGGCGGTGGCGTGACTCCCCAGCCATCGGTGGTGTCCGCCCGCCAGCCGGCAGCCGTTGCGTCCGATGCTGACTATCTCGCTGCGGTCGAGCGCGGCGACATGGCGACCGCGCAGCGGATGGTGGACGAGGCGGCAAGGGCTGCTGGATACGAAACCAAAGCCTTCCACGGAAGC
>Ga0214917_10002270_pt1 | contig 23688 bp, 24 predicted proteins | sample LL_1208_BB_MetaG_FD_177983 | JGI IMG/M metagenome (GOLD analysis project Ga0214917, IMG submission 177983) | Freshwater microbial communities from Lake Lanier, Atlanta, Georgia, United States - LL_1208_BB | ecosystem: Environmental > Aquatic > Freshwater > Lake | place: USA: Georgia | collected...
AACGCCTCTTCGGGTTCTGGAAACACAGCTTCTGCTGGTTCAACCGTGGACATCAAGTCACAAGGCATCACCTTTAGCATGCCCATGGGCGCAATGGTGTTGGCAGGCGGCATGGGCACTGCCAGCACCTCGGTTGCAGGCGCAGCCACCAAAGACCAGTCCACCAGCCAGTTGAGCTTGCGTTACAACTTTAGCAAGCGCACGGCCGTGTATGGTTTGATTGGTCAAGCAAAAGACCAAACTCCCATCAATGCCAACAGCACCTCTGCAGTTGGTTACATGACCCAAACCGGCTTGGGCATGCTGACCACGTTCTGATCCCCGGCTGGCCCATCGGCCAGCTTGAGGTCTAGCAACTCTCAAACCCCATCGCCTCACAAGGGCGGTGGGGTTTTTTCATGGGGCCCCTGCCTACAATCCCCAACCATGTCTACATCCACCCCAAAGCGTGCCCTTCCCTCGGCCAAAAGGCCCTCCTCCGCTCAAGCAAAGGCCCTGAGCACGCCCAAGGCAGTGCGAAAAAGCACACGCGCAAAGCCCCCCAGCGGCACCGATTACCTGAAAAAAATCCTCACCGCCAAGGTGTATGACGTGGCGCACGAGTCGGCACTGGACGTGGCCCGCAATTTGGGGCGGCGCTTGCACAACCAGGTATTGCTCAAGCGCGAAGACCAGCAACCGGTGTTCAGCTTCAAACTGCGCGGCGCCTACAACAAAATGGCCCAACTCAGCCGCGCGCAACTGGCGCGCGGGGTGATTTGTGCTTCGGCCGGCAACCATGCGCAAGGTGTGGCCCTGGGGGCGGCCAAGCTGGGCGCTCATGCGGTGGTGGTGATGCCGGTGACCACACCCGCCCTGAAGGTGGAAGCGGTCAAGGCCTTGGGCGCGCAGGTGGTGCTGCACGGCGAGAGTTACTCCGACGCGCATGCCCACGCCATGGACTTGCAACAACAGCAGGGCATGACTTTTGTGCACCCGTTTGACGACCCCGATGTGATCGCCGGCCAAGGCACGATCGCCATGGAATTGCTGCGCCAGCACCCCGGCCCTTTGCATGCGGTGTTTGTGGCGATTGGCGGGGGCGGACTGATTGCGGGGGTGGCCAGCTACATCAAAGCGGTGCGCCCAGAAGTGCGGGTGATCGGTGTGCAAATGAGCGACTCGCGTGCCATGGCCCAGTCGGTGTCCAAGGGCGAGCGGGTGACGCTGCAAGACGTGGGTCTGTTCTCTGACGGCACGGCGGTGAAGTTGGTGGGCGAGGAGACCTTTCGCATCGTGCGCGAGTCGGTCGATGGCTTCATCAGCGTGGACACCGATGCGGTGTGCGCGGCCATCAAAGACGTGTTTGTCGACACCCGCAGCATCGTCGAACCCGCCGGCGCTTTGGGCGTGGCAGCCATCAAACAATACGTGGCCCAGCACCAGACCCGGGGCGAAACCTATGCCGCGATTTTGTGCGGCGCCAACATGAACTTTGACCGCCTGCGCTTTGTGGCCGAACGCGCCGAAGTGGGCGAAGAGCGCGAGGCCTTGTTCGCGGTGACCATTCCCGAGCGGCATGGCAGCTTGCGCGATTTTTGCCAATTGCTGGGCAACTTGCCCGCCTTTGGCGGGGGCAAGGCACCGCGCAGCGTGACCGAGTTCAACTACCGCATCAGCGACGACACCCAGGCCCATGTGTTTTTGGGCCTGAGCACTTCAAGCCCCGGGCAAAGCCCCAAGATCGCGGCGTTTTTGAGCAAACACGGCTTTGCCACACTGGACCTGACCCATGACGAACTGGCCAAGGAACACCTGCGCCATTTGGTGGGTGGCCACTCCAGCCTGGCCCACAACGAGCGCTTGCTGCGCTTTGAGTTCCCCGAGCGGCCGGGCGCCTTGATGCGGTTTTTGCTGGCCATGCGCGAGGGCTGGAACATCAGCCTGTTTCACTACCGCAACCAAGGGGCCGATTACGGCCGCATCTTGATGGGCCTGCAAGTGCCCCGTGCCGACCGCGCCGCGTTTACCCAATTTTTGACCGAGCTGGGCTACCCGCACGTGGACGAAACCCGCAACCCTGCTTATCGCTTGTTTTTGCGCCGCTGATCAGGGCTGACGGGGCAGCGGCATGTCCAGCTGCCACACGGCTGGCCCGCCCAGATCGGCGCCCAGGCGCGCGCCCGCGCGATCGACCGACTGCAACACCAAACCATCGATCACCGCTTGGCCAATGCGAAACGGCTTGGGCGCTTCACCGTCTATGCCGATCAAGGCCGCGCCACGCTGCGGCCCGCTGCTGGCCACGCCCACCAGTTTGAGCCGGCTGGTCAGGCTGGGCGCAGCGGCCACGGTGCTGGACGCATTGGCAGGGGTGGCGCCAAGCAATCGGCCCGCCTCTGGCCCGATGGATGACGCGCCAGGGCCCGATCCCTCAAGGTTTGGCGCGCTCACGCTGGCGGGCATGGCGGCACCAGGAGCTGCCACCTGACGCGCGCGCAACACCCACTCCACGCTGCTCCAACCCAGGGCCAGCCAGATGGACAGGGTGAGGACAGGCATGACCCATGCCATCGATGCGGTGCGCTGTGGCCAAGGCAAGATGTGTCTCATGAAACCATTATCATGCAGCGATGCCCCATGTCCCACGCACGGCATCGGCCGCATCACCCCCACGGACCCTGCCATGAACCATTGCCCCGCTCACCCCGCCCACCCGGCACGCCCGCTTGTTGTGCCCGCTTGCCCCACCCAGCGCCCAGCGCGCAGCCACTTGCAAGGCTTCACCCTGATTGAGTTGATGGTGGTGCTGGTCATCATTGGCGTGTTGGCAGCGCTGATCGTGCCCAATGTGATCAACCGCGCCGACGATGCCCGCATCACCGCCGCCCGCACCGATGTGAACAACCTGATGCAAGCGCTCAAGCTGTACAAGCTGGACAACCTGCGCTACCCCACCGGCGAGCAAGGCCTGCAAGCCCTGGTGGTCAAGCCCACCGTGGGCCCGACCCCGCCCAACTGGAAGCCTTACCTGGACAAACTGCCCAATGACCCTTGGGGCCGGCCTTACCAATTGCTCAGCCCGGGCATCAAGGGCGAGGTCGATGTGCTCTCCTTGGGGGCCGACGGCCAGACCGGTGGCGAAGGGGCCAATGCCGACATTGGCAGTTGGCAGTGAGGCATGGGGCGAACCCGCCCATCTGAGACCCTGAACCCCTGGGGCGCGCCAGCCATGCAGCCGCAAAGCTTTGCCAGACCCGCGCCACACGCGCCGGGATTTACCTTGATAGAAATCCTGGTGGTGCTGGCCATCATCGCCTTGGGCACCGGCGCCATTGTGTGGAGCCTGCGCGGCAACACCAGCCGTCAACTCGATGAAGAGGCGCAACGCCTGAGCGCTTTGCTCGAAGCCGGCCGCGCCTTGTCGCGCACCAGTGGCATGGCCATGCGCTGGCGGGCCACCGACAGTGGCTTTGTGATCGAAACCCTGCCCAGTGGTGTGGCCGCAGCCAAGCCGCACCCCTGGCTTTACCCGCAAACCCGCGCCAGCGCGGGCGCGCTCTGGCTGGGCCCTGAGCCCATCTTGCCGCCGCAAAGCCTGGTATTGACCCAAGGCGACGGGCAAAGCGGCAGCGTGCGCGTGGCCAGCGATGGCCTGCGCGCTTTTGGCACCGCCCCATGAAACCCAGCGCACCCACTCAGGCAGCAATCCCCCGGACTGCCACAGCATCAGCCCCAGGGCCACGCCCCAGGGCAGTGACCCGCCTGCGCGGCTTCACCTTGGTGGAGGTGCTGGTGGCACTGGCCATCGTGGCGCTCTCGCTCATCACCGCCAGCCAGGTGGGTGGGGCCTGGGTGTTCAATGCCAACCGCCAGTGGCAATACCAATTGGCCCAGGTGTGCGCCGACAACGCGCTGATCGCGGTGCGCTTGTCGACCCAAATGCCTGGCATTGGCGAGCGCAGTGTCGACTGCCTGCAAGCCGAGCGTTCCCTGCGGGTGGTGCTGACCGTGCGGCCCACCCCCAACCCTGCGTTTCGACGCGTCGAGGCCCAGGTGTGGGAGGCCCAAACCCCGCTGATCCGCGTGCAAACCGTGGTGGGGCGCTTCTGACATGCGGCCTGTCCGTGGCTTTACCCTGGTCGAGGTGTTGATCGCCTTGGCCTTGATGGCGGTCATGGGCGCACTGAGCTGGCAAGGCATCGACAGCATGCTGCGCGGGCGCAGCGCGGTGCAGGCCGAACATGCGCGCAGCACCGTGCTGGGCACCGCCTTGGCCCAATGGCGTGCCGACCTGGACGCGGCCACCTTGTTGCCCGGCATGGATGGCCAAAGCGGCATCGACTGGGACGGGCGGGTGCTGCGCATCACCCGTCGCAGCACCGAGGTCCAGGCAGACGGCACAGACGCTGGCGTGTGGGTGGTGGCCTGGCGCTGGCAAGCCCAGGGCAACGGCCAGCATGGCTGGTGGCGACGCTGGCAATCGGCCGCGCTGCGCGACAGCATGGGCTTGCAATTGGCCTGGGCCCAGGCGGCCGCTTGGGGCCAGGACGGCAGCCCAGAGGCCAACGCCCGCCAAACCGATGTGCTGCCCTTGCAAGGCTGGCAACTGTATTTTTACCGCGACAACGCCTGGAGCAACCCTTTGTCCAGCGCGGGGGGTAAAACCAGCGCGCCCGCCTTGCCCGATGCAGTGCGCTCGGTGATCGAACTCGCCCCCGACAGCGGTCGCGGCCGCATCAGCGTGGACTGGCTGCGACCGAACTGGAGCGTGGGCCGCTCATGAACCCCACCAAAGCACGCCATCTGCCAGGCGCGTACGCCGGCGAGAAGAGGTCACAAGGCGCGGCCCTGTTGATGGCCTTGCTCACCGCGAGCTTGGTCGCCAGCTTGGCCGCTGCCGGGGTGTGGCTGCAATGGCGCAGCACCGAAGTCGAGGCCGCCGAGCGCCAACGCGACCAAGCACATTGGCTGCTGCTGGGCGCGCTGGACTGGGCGCGCATCATCTTGCGCGAAGATGCCCGCGCCGGTGGCGAGAACGGCCAGGACCACCTGGCCGAGCCCTGGGCCGTGCCGCTGCAAGAGGCGCGTTTGTCCACCTTCATTTCGGCCAATGCCGATGGGGTGAGCCGAGACGACGAGCGGCTGGCCGACGAGGTTTTTTTATCGGGCCAGATCAGCGACATGCAAGGCCGGCTCAACATCCTCAATCTGCTGGACAACGACGGTCAGTTGTCCAAGCCCCAATGGGCGGTGCTGGAACGCTTGTTCAAAAGCCTGGACCTGCCAGAGGCTGAGTTGCAAAGCTTGGGACAGCAACTGGTGCGCGCCCACACCCCCAACGCGACCGCGCGGGTGCTGCGGCCCCAGCGTCTGGAGCAACTGGCTTGGCTGGGCTTGTCGGCGCGCACTGTGCAAACCCTCGCGCCCCATGTGTGTGTGTTGCCGGTGCGCACCGCGATCAACCTCAACACCGCCAGCGCCGCGGTGGTGCAAGCCAGTTTGATCGGCTTGGACAACTCGGCCGTCAGCCAACTGATGCAGCAGCGCGAGTCGCGCCACTTTGAATCCTTGGAGGACCTGCGCCTGCGCCTGAACAACCCAAGGGCGGGCATTGATTCCACCATGCACAGCGTTGGCAGCCGCTATTTTGAGGTGCGCGGTCGCTTGCGCTGGGGCCTCACGGTGCTTGAAGAGCGCAGCCTGGTCGAGCGCAATGGGTCCGATGTGCGGGTGGTGTGGTCCGACCGTGGCTTGCTTGCCGCCCCTGAGCGCGAGCCCCTGGGCAGGCTGTTCGTACAATGAAAATCCCATGTTGATCATCGCCCTGCCCCTGCACACCGAAGGTGCTGCCACCGAGTACCTGCACCTGCGCAGCACAGCGGGGCAGGCGGCGGGCAGCGCCCAAACCGCCAGCGCCGCACAACTGCCGCGCGATGCAGGCCCGGTGGTGGCCGTGGTGCCCGCGCAAGCCCTGGCCTGGCACCGCATCACCCCGCCTCCGGTGGGGCGGGCCCGCCTGGCCGCAGCCTTGGAGGGCTTGCTCGAAGAGCGCATGCTCGAAGACCCCGCCCAAGCCCATGTGGTGTACACCCCTGAGGGGGCAGCGGCTGCGGCCCAAGGCCGGCCACTGACGGTGGCGGTGTGCCAAAAAGCCTGGCTGCGCCAAGCGCTGGCCCCTTTGCAAGCGCGGGGCTTGGTGGTCTCGCGCATCGTGCCCGAATGGTCACCCCGCGAACAAGGCGCGCCCTGGTTGTGGGTAGGCGGTCGGCCCGATCAACTGCATGCCGTGGCCTGTGATGCCCAAGGCGCCATGGTTTTGCCACCCCCGCCCTGGCCGGGGGCGATCAGCCCAGCGCTGACCCAGCCAGACGCGGTGTGGCTGAGCGACCCGGCCACGGCCGACTGGGTGCAAACCCATTTTGACCGCACACCGCGCATGCTCAGCCCAGGCCAGCGCCTGTGGCAAGCCCAACAAACCGACTGGGACCTGGCCCAAGGGGAATGGGCCCAAGGCCGCCCGCAACGCTGGGCCCGCTGGGCCCAAGAAACCGCCCAAAACCTGTGGCACGCACCGCGCTGGCGCGCCGCCCGCTGGGGCCTGGCCACCTTGCTGGCGGTGCAACTGCTGGGTTTGCAGTGGATGGCCTGGCAACAAAGCCAGCACCAGCGGCAAATGCGCCAGCAAATGGCGGCCATGCTGACCCATAGTTTTCCGGCCGTGACCTTGGTGGTGGATGCGCCCTTGCAAATGCAACGCGAAATTCAGGCCTTGCAGCGGGCCATGGGCCAAGCCGGCGCGGGTGATTTGGAAGTCATGCTCAGCCACCTTGGCCGCGCCTTGCCGCCCAGCGCCCAACTCATCAGCCTGCAGTTCAATCCCGGTGAGTTGCGCTGGCAAGCCATTGCCCTGAGCGACGAGGCGATTCAAACGGCCCGCGCCGGCTTGCGCGCCCAGGGCTACCATTTGAGCGCCGACGGCAACCTATGGGTGCTGCGTCAGGGGGCCAAGCCATGAGCGCCTGGCCCCGGTGGTTGCCTGCCAGTTGGCCAAACCACTGGTCCGGTTGGAGCGCGCGTGAACGCGCCGGCGTGGGCCTGGCCGCCGGGCTGTTGCTGTTGGCCTTGCTGTGGTCGCTGGCCGTGGCCCCGGCTTGGCGCCAGTGGCAACAAGGCCTGGGCCAAACCGCCGCCTTGCAGCAGCAGTGGCAAAGCATGCAGGCCTGGCAAGCCCAGGCCAACGCATTGAAGGCGCAACCCCGGATCGGACCGGATCAAGCCCAACGCCTGCTGCAAACCAGCGCGTCCGCCTTGGGCCCGGTGGTCAGCCTGTCTTTCAATGCCGACATGGCCACCGCCCAATTCAAAAGCGTTTCGGGCAGCGCCCTGGCGCAATGGCTGGCCATGGCACGCAGCCAAGCGCAGGCCCTGCCCGTGCAAGCGCGTTTGAACCGCAGCCCCGGCACGGGGCCTGTGGCGTGGGACGGCCAAGTCGTGCTGCAGTTGCCGTCCAAAGCCCAACCTTGAGCCCCATGAACCCCTCCCAACGCTACGCCGCACACCTGCTTGGCTGGGTTTGGGCCGTGCTCGGTGGTGTGCTGGGTTGCCTGTCGGCCTTGGTCGTGATGGCCCCTGCCGATGGCCTGACCCAGGCGCTGGCCGCTGCCAGCCAAGGCCGGGTGCAATTGCGCGCCGCCAGTGGCAGCGTTTGGAGCGGCTCGGCCCAATTGGTGTTGACCGCAGGCGCACACGCCAGTGATGCCCAGGCCTTGCCCGGCGCGGTGCACTGGCGCATCCGCCCCGAGTGGCGCCAGGATGGCCCCGCCCTGGCCGTGCAAATCAGCGCCGATTGCTGCACCACCACGCCCTTGTCACTGCTGTGGCGCGCCTCCGCCAGCGGCGGGCGATTGACCCTGGCCGATGGCCTCTCGCGCTGGCCGGCCGAGGTGCTCAGCGGCTTGGGCGCGCCCTGGAACACCTTGCAAGCCCAAGGGTGGCTGCAGCTGAGCAGCCAACAAGCCCAGTTGGAGCGCGGCCCCCAAGGCTGGCAATTTGGCGGGCATGTGCGCTTGCAAGCCATTGATGTGTCGGTGCGCTTGTCCACCCTGCGGCCCTTGGGCAGCTACCAACTCGACGTGCAAGGCGGTGCGCGCACCAGCCTGGCCCTGAGCACCTTGGACGGGCGGTTGCAACTGAGCGGCCAAGGCCATTGGCAAGGGCAAGGCCTGGTGTTTTCCGGTCTGGCCAGTGCCGCCCCCGATCACGAGGCAGCGCTGAACAACTTGCTCAATTTGATGGGTCAACGCCATGGGCCCCGCTCCTCATTCAAAATAGGCTGATGCGCATGAAATACCTGATCCCCCACACCTTGGTTTTGGCCCTGAGTTGCGCCCTGGCCAGCCCTGGCTGGGCGCAAAGCGGCAAACGGGGCGAGCCCATCGTGCTCAACTTTGTCAATGCCGACATCGAGGCGGTGGCCCGCACCCTGGCCGGTTTGACCGGGCGCAACCTGGTGGTGGACCCACGGGTCAAAGGCAGCATCAACCTGAGCACTGAAAAACCGGTGTCACCCGCCTTGGCCTGGGACCAGTTTTTGGCCACTTTGCGGCTGCAAGGCTTCAGCATGGTGGTGAGCAATGGCTTGTACAAAGTGGTGCCCGAGGCCGAGGCCAAATTGCAAGGCGGGGGCGTGACCGAGGTGCCCAACCCCAGTGGCACCACCCCGGCCAGCGGCAACGGCCTGGCCGGCCAGGTGGTGACCCACATCTTCAAACTCAGCTTTGAAAACGCCAACAACCTGGTGGCGGTGCTGCGCCCACTGATCAGCCCCAACAACACCATCAACGTGAACCCGGGCAATAACTCCCTGGTCATCACCGACTACGCCGATAACTTACAGCGGATCGGGCGCATCATTGCCGCGCTCGATGTGACCAATGCCACCGACATCGAGGTGATCGTGCTCAAGCATGCGCTGGCCAGCGAGCTCGCGCCGCTGGTGGTACGGCTGCTCGAATCGGGCCCGAACACCGGTACCGCCGTCGCGCCCAACACCACCGACAACAGTTTCAAAACCACGGTGATGGCCGAACCGCGTGCCAACAGCTTGATTCTGCGCGCCGCCAACCCCGCCCGCGTGGCCCAGGTGCGCAGCCTGATCGACAAACTCGACCAGCCCAGCTCGGCGCTGGCCAGCGGCAACATCCATGTGGTCTACCTCAAGAACGCCGAGGCCACCAAATTGGCCGTCACCCTGCGGGCTGCCCTCACGGGCCAAGGCGGCACCTTCCCCTCTGGCAACACCACCCAGACCTTGTCCGCACCCACACCGCCAGGGGCCAACAGCGCGCCCATGGCCAGCGGCAGCACCAGCAATCTGCCCAGCACCGGCGGTCAAATCCAGGCCGACCCGGCGACCAATTCGCTGATCATCACCGCGCCAGAGCCCCAGTACCGCCAATTGCGTGCGGTCATTGACCAACTGGACCAACGCCGCGCCCAGGTGCTGGTGGAGAGCCTGATCGCCGAGGTCAATGTTGAAAAGCTCGCGCAGTTTGGGTTTCAGTGGCAAAACGTCATGGGCTCGAGTGGCGGTAACCTGGGGGTGTTGGGCACCAACTTTGACCCGGCCAAGGTGGGCGGGGTCAATCTGGCGCAAATTTCAGCTTCCCCCACCACCGCTGCCGTGGGCGCGGGTTTGAACATCGCCTCGGTGCAAAACGTGGGCGGCGTGTACATGCTGGGCGCACTGGCTAACTTTTTGCAAACCAACGGCGACGCAAATATCTTGTCCACGCCCACCTTGCTCACCTTGGACAACGAAGAGGCCAAGATCGTGGTGGGCCAGCAAGTGCCCTTTACCACCGGCAGCGTGGTGCTCAACAGTGCGGCCTCCACGCCCTTCAATACCTTTGAGCGCAAAGACGTGGGCCTGACCTTGCGTGTGCGGCCCCAAATCAGCGAGACCGGCACGGTGCGCATGGCGGTGTACCAAGAGGTGTCGAGCATTGACAAAACCACGGCGGCCTCCACGGGCGGGCCGACCACCAACAAGCGTTCCATCGAATCCAATGTGCTGGTCGAAGACGGCTCCATCGTGGTGCTCGGCGGCTTGCTCACCGATGAGTCCAGCGACAATGTGAGCAAGGTGCCGGGCTTGGCCGACATCCCGATTTTGGGCAACTTGTTCAAAGGCCAAAAGCGCGAGCGCAGCAAGAAAAACCTGATGGTGTTTTTGCGCCCGGTGGTGGTGCGCGATGCCAACCAAACCGAGGCCTTGTCGCAAAGCCGCTACCAGCAAATGATGGGCTTGCAGTTGCAGTCGCAACCCGCGCCCAACCCGGTGCTGGGCATCGATGGCGCAGCGGTTTTGCCGCCGCCCCCGGCGGGCCCCTCCGCCGCACAGCCCGCCCGCCCCAGCGGCCCGCCCAACCGCTGAGCGCCTTGCCGCCCCGCCCATGCGACACCCCCTGCCCTATGCCTTTGCCCGCAGCCACCAACTGCTGCTGGAAGACGACGGCCAGCAACTGACGCTGTGGCACAGCGACCAACCCGACCCTGGCGCTTGGGGCGAGGTGCTGCGGCTGCACCCGGTGCGCCAGTGGCAGCACCTGGACGCGCAAACCCTGGCCCAGCGCATCAGCGCCGCCTATGCCGGTGCGGGATCGAGCGCGGCGGCGGTGGTCACCGAGGTCGAGGGTGAGGCCGATTTGGCCCGCATGATGCAAGCCTTGCCCGCGGTGGAAGACTTGTTGGAATCGGCCGACGATGCGCCCATCATCCGCATGCTCAATGCCTTGCTCTCGCAAGCCGCGCGCGATGGCGCCAGCGACATCCACATCGAGCCGTTTGAGCGCCATTCGAGTGTGCGCTTTCGGGTCGATGGCAGTTTGCGCGAAGTGGTGCAACCCAACCGCGCCTTGCATGCGGCGCTGATCTCGCGCTTGAAGATCATGGCATTGCTCGACATCGCCGAAAAACGCCTGCCGCAAGACGGGCGCATTTCTTTGCGCTTGGGCCAGCGGGCCATTGATGTGCGGGTCTCCACCCTGCCCAGTGCGCACGGCGAGCGTGCGGTGCTGCGCTTGCTCGACAAAAGCGGGGCGCGCCTGACGCTGGAGTCGATTGGCATGCAAGGTCCGACCTTGCAGCGCTTTGCGCAACTCATCGCCCAACCGCACGGCATTGTGTTGGTCACCGGCCCCACCGGTTCGGGCAAGACCACCACTTTGTACGCCGCCTTGCAACGCTTGGATTCGGCCCACAGCAACATCATGACGGTGGAAGACCCGATCGAATACGAACTGCCCGGTGTGGGCCAAACCCAGGTCAACCCCAAGATCGATTTGGACTTTGCCAAGGCCTTGCGCGCCATCTTGCGGCAAGACCCCGACATCATCATGATCGGTGAAATTCGCGACCATGAAACCGCACAAATTGCGGTGCAAGCCTCGCTCACCGGCCACTTGGTGCTGGCCACCTTGCACACCAACGATGCGGTGAGTGCGGTGACGCGTTTGACCGACATGGGCATTGAGCCGTTTTTGCTCAGCTCCTCCTTGTTGGGCGTGCTGGCCCAGCGCCTGGTGCGCAAAACCTGCACCGCTTGCCAAGGCAGCGGATGCACTGTTTGTGGCCACACCGGCTACCAAGGGCGCACCGGTATTTATGAGCTGCTCAGCGTGGACGAGCCCCTGCGCGGGCTGATCCACAACCGCGCCAGCGAAAGCGACCTGCTGCGCCAAGCCCAGCGCAACGGCTTGGGCAGCCTGCGCGAAGACGGCGAGCGTTTGGTGGCGCTGGGACTGACCAGCCGCGAAGAACTGTTGCGCGTGACCCGCGACTGAGCCCCCCGAGCATGCCGGCCTATACCTACCAAGCCTTGGATGCCCAAGGGCATGCCCAAAACGGCGTGGTCGAGGCCGATTCGGCCCGCGCCGCGCGCAACCAATTGCGGGCCCAGGCCCTGGTGCCCTTGACCCTGGCGGCCCTGGGACCCAGCGATGGCCAAACCACGGGCCAAAGCGCTTGGCGCAGCGCTGTCCTGAGCCGCACCGAGTTGACCACCTGGACGCGCCAATTGGCCGGCCTGGTGGGAGCGGGTCTGCCCCTGGAACGCGCCTTGAGCGCCTTGGCCGACGAGGCCGAGCAAACCCGTCACCGCCATCTGGTGGCCGCTTTGCGCGCCGAGGTCAACGCCGGGTCCAGCTTTGCCCAGGCGCTCGCCGAGCACCCGCGCCAGTTTCCGCTGGTGTACCGCTCGGTGGTGGCCGCTGGCGAACAAAGCGGTCACCTGGGCGAGGTGCTCGAGCGGCTGGCCAACGATTTGGAACAACAACAAACCCTGCGCGCCAAACTGATGGCGGCCACCTTGTACCCGGCCATCGTGAGCAGTGTGGCTATCCTCATCGTGCTGTTTTTGCTGGCCTATGTGGTGCCGCAAGTGGCCACCGTGTTCCAAAGCAGCCAGCGCAGTTTGCCCACTTTGACCGTGGTCATGCTGGCCATCAGCCATGCCGTGCAAACGCTGTGGGTCTACGCGGCCCTGGCCTTGGTGGCGGGCGCGGTGTTGCTCAGGCAAGCCCTGCGCCAGCCGCCGCTGCGCCTGCGCTGGGATGCGCTGTGGCTGCGCTTGCCGCTGGTGGGCCCGCTGGCGCGTGGCTATAACGCGGCGCGCTTTGCCAGCACCCTGGCCATGCTCGCCGGTGCCGGTGTGCCCATTTTGCGCGCCTTGCACGCGGCGGCCGACACCTTGGCCAACCAAGCCCTGCGCGCCGATGCCTTGCAAGCCGAGGTGCTGGTGCGCGAAGGCGCCCCACTGGCCCAGGCCTTGGCCCAACACCGCCGACTCCCGAGCTTGCTGGCCATGTTTGTGCGCCAAGGCGAACAAACCGGCCGTTTGCCCGACATGCTGCAACGCTGCGCAGACCAACTGGGCAACGATGTGCAGCGCCGCGCCATGCAATTGGCCACCTTGCTCGAGCCCTTGCTGATCGTGGCCATGGGTGGCTTGGTGATGCTCATTGTGCTGGCGGTGATGCTGCCCATCATCCAACTCAACCAATGGGTGCGTTGACATGGGCGTGACCCTGGACGGCCAATTGGTGGTGGCGATTTCCTCGCGCGCCTTGTTTGACTTTGAAGAGGAAAACCGCTATTTCGAACAAAGCGACGATCGCGCCTACATGAAGCTGCAACTCGAACGCTTGGAACGACCGGCCAAACCCGGGGTGGCGTTTTCGCTGGTGAAAAAGCTGCTGGCCTTCAACCAAGGCCATGCGCCACAGGTGGAGGTGGTGATCTTGTCGCGCAACGACCCGGTCAGCGGCATGCGGGTGTTTCGCTCGGCCCAGCACTATGGCCTGCCGATTCAGCGCGGCAGTTTCACCCGCGGTCAACCACCCTGGCGCTACCTCAAGCCGCTGCACGCCCATTTGTTTTTATCGGCCCATTTGAGCGATGTGCGGGCCGCACTGGATGCAGGCGTGCCCGCCGCACAGGTCTATCCGCACTCGGCCCATGCATCGGTTGCGCACCCGCACGAGGTGCGCATAGCCTTTGACGGCGACGCGGTGTTGTTTTCGGACGAGGCCGAGCAGGTGTTCGCGTCCCAAGGGCTGTCGGCTTTTCAAGCCCATGAGCGCGAAAAGGCCAGCCTGCCCCTGTCTGCAGGACCCTTCAAACCCCTGCTGGCCGCACTGCACCGCTTGCAGCGCGATGGCACACCGAACATGCGCATCCGAACCGCCTTGGTCACCGCCCGCAGCGCACCGGCCCATGAGCGGGCCATCCGCACCCTGATGGACTGGGACATCGAAGTCGATGAAGCCATGTTTCTGGGCGGATTGGACAAAGGCGCTTTTCTGCGCGAGTTCGAACCCGACTTCTTTTTCGACGACCAAACCGGCCACATCGAATCGGCCGCGCAACACGTGCCCGCCGGCCACGTGGTCAGCGGCGTCAAAAACCCCGCCGTCTGATCACCCAGCGGCGCTGCCGCGTGCAGGCACAGCGGCCCAGCTTGGGGCCAAAGGGTTGGCTTGGCATTCACCGGTGCAGCAAAGGGCCCGTGTTTGTCAGGCCGGGCCGCACCAGCGACAATGCAGGACTTGGCAACCCATCTCTGCCCCATGACCGCCAGCCTGTCCACCATTGAAGCCGCCGACCCCCAAAGCCCTCGCCGCCAGGTGATCGAGCGCGAAATCCACAAGTTGGAAAAGCGCCTTTGCCGCCAAGTGGGCGAGGCGATTGTGCAATTCAACATGATTGAACAGGGCGACAAGGTGATGGTGTGTTTGTCAGGCGGCAAAGACAGCCATGGCCTGCTTGACATCTTGCTCAAACTCAAAGCCCGCGCGCCCATCGACTTTGACATCGTGGCCGTCAATTTGGACCAAAAGCAACCCGGCTTTCCCGCCCACGTGCTGCCACAGTATTTGACCCAGTTGGGCGTGCCTTTTCACATTGAAAACCAGGACACCTATTCCATCGTCAAAGACAAAATCCCCGAGGGCAAAACCATGTGCAGCCTGTGCAGCCGCTTGCGCCGGGGCATTTTGTACCGGGTGGCCGACGAGCTGGGCGCCACCAAAATCGCCCTGGGCCACCACCGCGACGACATCTTGCAAACGTTTTTTCTGAACATGTTTTTCGGCGGCAAGTTAAAGAGCATGCCGCCCAAACTGGTCAGCGACGATGGCCGCCACATCGTTATCCGGCCGCTGGCCCATGTGGCCGAACGCGACCTTGCGCGCTGGGCCGTGCACCGCGCCTTCCCCATCATTCCTTGCACCTTGTGCGGCAGCCAAGACGGTTTGCAGCGCCAACAAGTGGGCGCCATGTTGCGCGATTGGGAGAAAAAACACCCCGGTCGGCTTGACAATATGTTCAACGCTTTGCAGCACACCGTGCCCTCGCATTTGCTCGACGCCTCGTTATACGATTTTCAAAACCTCAAGGCCACTGGCGTGCCCCAACCCGAGGGCGACACCGCGTTTGATGTGGACCCATTGCCCACGCCTGGCTGGACGGGTTTGCAGGGGGTGAATTTGGTTTGAAGGCGCAGGCATCAACCCTAGGACACGAGCACGCTGCGGGTGGGGCAGGCCCCAAAAAACGGCCCGAAGGCCGTTTGACTGAAGCGCACCAAAGCGATCAGCGCTTTTTATAGGCCACCACTTTTTGCGTTTGCACGCCCAGGCCTTGAATGCCAACGGTCATCACATCGCCGGGCTTCAAAAACACTGGGGCCGGTTGACCGTTTTTCTTGATACCCATGCCCACCCCGGCAGGGGTGCCGGTGGCGATCACGTCGCCGGGGTACAAGGTGGTGAATTGGCTCACATAACTCACCAATTTGGCCACATTGAAAATCATGTTCTTGGTGTTGCCGTCTTGCATGCGCTCGCCATTGAGTTCCATCCACAAACCGAGTTTTTGGGGGGTTGGCACTTCATCGCGGGTGACCAGCCAAGGACCGATCGGGCCAAAGGTGTCACATCCCTTGCCCTTGTCCCAGGTGCCGCCGCGCTCGATTTGGAACTCGCGCTCGCTCACATCGTTGATGGTGCAATAGCCCGCCACATGGGCCAGGGCGTTTTTCTGCGCCACGTAGCTGGCGGTGAGGCCAATCACCACGCCGAGTTCGACCTCCCAATCGCCCTTGACCGAGCCCTTGGGCAGCATGACATCGTCGTCCGGACCTTGGATGCAATCGACAAATTTGGAGAAGATGATGGGTTCTTTGGGCAGCGGCAGGTTGGCCTCTGCGGCATGATCGGCATAGTTAAGGCCAATGGCAATGAACTTGCCCACCTGGGCCACTGGGCAACCCATGCGGGGCTTGCCCTTGACCAAAGGCAACTTGTCGGTTTTGAGCTTGCCCAGCTTGGCCAAGGCTTTGTCGTTGAGCTGATCGGGGGTGATGTCATGGATCACCTTGCTGAGGTCGCGCAATTTGCCGTCTGCATCGATGAGGCCAGGTTTTTCTTGGCCGGGTTTGCCGTAGCGAACAAGTTTCATGGGTTGCCTTTCAAAAAAATGGGGGGCTCGTCTGGGCACCGTGTGCGGGTGGAGTGTATCGGTTTGGTGCTACGCTGATTTGCGCGGCATACGCCTCAATAGGTGGAGCGGCCGCCTGAGAGGTCAAATACGGCACCGGTGGAGAAAGAGCATTCATCGGTGCACAACCAACTGACCATGGCGGCAACCTCTTCCACCTGGCCAAATCGACCCATCGGGATTTTGCTCAGCATGAAGGCAATGTGCTCGGGGGTCATTTGGTCAAACATCGCGGTGTGCACCGCCGCAGGGGTGATGCAGTTGACCCGCACGCCCGTTTGAGCCAATTCCTTGCCCAGCGATTTGGTCAAGCCAATCACCGCAGCCTTGCTGGCGCTGTAAGCGCTGGCATTGGGGTTGCCGTCTTTGCCGGCCACGGAAGCAATGTTGACGATGCGTCCGCTGTTGCGCGCGCGCATGTGGGCTGACACCTCGCGGCAGCAATGAAACAGGCCATGCAGGTTGATATCAAACACCTGTCGCCAAGCATCCACCGGGTAGTCCCACAACTGGGTGTTGGGCCCGGTGATGCCCGCGCTGTTGACCAATGCATCCACCGGCGCAATGGCCACCGTTTGGGCGGTGGCTTGCTGCACACTGTCGTGCTGGGCCACGTCCACATGAACGCAGGCCACTTGGGCACCCGGATGGGTTTTTTTGAGTTGCTCAGCGGCCGTGCCCATGCCACCGATGTCGCGGTCCCAAAGGGTGATGCGTGCGCCCGAGGCCAGCATGCGTTCGCCAATGGCATAACCCAAGCCGGCGGCACCTCCGGTGATGACCGCATGGCGGCCCTTCAAATCAAGTTGGTTCATGAAAGCAAGGCATTGAAGGTGGACTGTGGGCGATGGTCAGCGCATCAAATCGTCATGCCGCCGTCGATCGAATAGGCATTGCCTGTGGCAAACACCGACTCGTCAGAGGCCAAAAAAGTGACGATGGGCGCGATTTCGTTCGCCTGGGCCAAGCGCCCCATGGGTTGGCGGTTGATGAAATCTTGGCGCGCTTGCACCGGATCGGCATAACTGTTGATGCGCTCTTGCAGCGAGGGCGTGTCCACCGTGCCCGGGCATATGCAATTGCAACGAATGCCTTGGCGCACATAATCAGCGGCCACGCTTTTGGTCAAGCCCACCACCGCGGCTTTGGAGGCACCGTAAATAAAGCGGCTGGGCAGTCCCTTGATGCTGGAGCACACGCTGGCCATGTTGATGATGCTGCTGGTTTGCCCATGCGCTTTGAAGCGCTGGAGCATGCCGGGCAAGACAGCCTGGATCATCCAAAACTGGGCCCGCACATTGAGCTGGAAGGCAAAGTCCCAATCGGCATCGGTGGCCTCGAGCACCGTGCCGTTGTGCACAAAGCCGGCGCAATTGAACAAGACATCGATTGCCGGCAAGGCAGCCACTTGGCGAGCGATGGCGGCCTTGTCCAACACGTCCAAAGTGGCCGTATGCACACCGGTCACGCCTTGGTAAGCGGCCAGCAAGCTGGGGTTGACATCGGTGGCCCAAACGGTGGCGCCTTCACCGGCCATGGCCAGCGCAGCGGCTTTGCCGATGCCTTGACCGGCAGCGGTGATGAGAGCGGTTTTTCCTGCTAAGCGTTGACTCATGGCGCAAATGTCTCCAATGGATGAACCGTCAAGGGGTGCGGTGGGTGGGTGAAGGGGGAGCTTGGGGGCCCCGGGTGTGCTGCTGCACTCAGACGAGGGTATGTTCGGGTGGCGCGTGCCTTGACGGCAAGTAGGGTCTATGGGAGCATTCTGCATTGCCCACTCGGGCTTGTCCAATACAGGTTTTCCCTTGCCATCCACTCTCCCTGATGAGCCGCCACATCCGACTGCACCCAGCCGATGACGTGGTAATTGCCCGTCAACAATTGCTCTCCGGTGCTCTGGTCGAGGCCGTTGCAGTGCGTGGCTTGATCCCACCCGGCCACAAATTGGCGATGCGCGACATCGCAATGGGCCAACCGGTGCGACGCTACAACCAAATCATTGGCTTTGCCTCCAAAGCCATCGCGCCAGGTGAACATGTGCACACCCACAACCTGGACATGGGCCCCAACAAGGGCGATTTCTCACGCGACTACGCTTTTTGCGCCGACCTCAAACCCGAGCCGGTGGCCCAATACGCCGAGTTCATGGGCCATGTGCGTGCCGATGGGCGGGTGGCCACACGCAACTACATTGCGGTGCTGTCCAGTGTCAATTGCTCGGCCACGGTGGCACGGGCCATCGCCGATCACTTCTGCAAAACCACCCACCCCGCGGCTTTGGCGCCCTACCCACAGATCGATGGTGTGATCGCCCTCACCCATGGCAGCGGTTGCGGCATGGACACCGAGGGCCTGGGGCTGCAACTGCTGGAACGCACCATGCGGGGCTATGCCACCCACCCCAACATCGCGGCCGCCTTGGTCGTGGGCCTGGGCTGCGAGTCCAACCAAATCAACGCCTGGTTGGCGCACAGTGGTTTGCAAGCCGGCAGCACCTTGCAAACCTTCAACATCCAAGACAGTGGCGGCACGCGACTCACCGTGGCCAAAGGCATCGAATTGGTGCAAGCCATGTTGCCCCAGGTGAACACCGCCCAACGCGTGCCTTGCAGCGTGGCCCACATCACCGTGGGCTTGCAGTGTGGAGGCTCTGACGGCTATTCGGGCATCAGCGCCAACCCGGCGCTGGGCGTGGCGGTGGATTTGTTGGTGGCGCATGGCGGCACCGCCATCCTCAGCGAAACACCCGAAATTTACGGGGCCGAGCATTTGCTCACCCGCCGCGCCGTCAACCCCGCCGTTGGCGAAAAACTGGTGGAACGCATCCGCTGGTGGGAGCACTACACGGCGATCAATGGCGGCGAGATGAACAACAACCCCTCACCCGGTAACAAAGCCGGCGGCCTGACCACCATCTTGGAAAAGTCCTTGGGCGCGGTGGCCAAAGGCGGCACCAGCAATTTGCAAGCGGTCTACGAGTACGCCGAAAAAGTCAGCGCCAAAGGTTTTGTCTACATGGACACACCGGGCTACGACCCGGTCAGCGCCACCGGACAGGTGGCGGGTGGGGCCAACCTGATTTGCTTCACCACCGGGCGCGGCTCGGCCTATGGTTGCGCGCCCTCGCCCTCCTTGAAGCTGGCCACCAACAGCGCCTTGTGGCAACGCCAGGCCGATGACATCGACATCAACTGCGGTGACATCGTCGATGGCAGTTGCTCGGTGCAGGCCAAGGGGGCAGAAATTTTTCAGCGCATCATCGATTGCGCATCGGGCCAGGCCAGCAAAAGCGAGTTGCACGGTTATGGGCAAAACGAATTTGTGCCCTGGCAAGTCGGCGCGGTGATGTGAGGCGCCCCATGAGCCACACCATCACCGCCGCCGATTTGGAAGACACCATCACCCGTTTGTTTGTGGATGCGGGCACCCGCCCAGACAGGGCCCGCCAAGTGGCGGCCAATTTGGTGCTGGCCAATTTGAGTGGGCATGACTCGCATGGGGTGGGCATGGCGCCGCGCTATGTGGACGCCATTTTGGAAGGCCGCTTGCACCCAGACGCAGATGTGGCGGTGAAGATCGACAACGGCATGTTGTTGGGCCTGGACGGTCAATCTGGCTTTGGCCAGGTGGTGGGCGTGCAGGCCATGGACCTGGCGTTTGAACGCGTGGCCCAGCACGGCGCGTGCATTTTTTCACTGGCCAGCGCGCACCACTTGGGTCGCATCGGGCATTTTGCAGAAATGGCGGTGGCGCGTGGCTGGGTGTCGCTGCATTTCGTCAGCGTGTCATCGCGGCCCAATGTGGCCCCGTTTGGCGGCAGCGATGGTCGCTTTGGCACCAACCCTTGCTGCATTGGCATTCCCCTGGGCTTGGCCGGCCAAGCGCGCGAACCCTTTGTGCTGGACTTTGCCACCAGCCGGGTGGCCCAGGGCAAGATGCGGGTGGCCTACAACGAAGGGCGCAGCGTTGAACCCGGAACCTTGATCGACGAGAACGGACAAGCCACCAACAACCCCGGCGTGGTGGTGGTGCCGCAGTCGGGTGGACGCATGGGCGCTTTGCGCACCTTTGGCGAGTACAAGGGTTTTGGCTTGGCCGTGGCTTGCGAATTGCTTGGCGGCGCTTTGAGCGGCGGCGGCACTTGGCACCGCCAAGCCGATGGCCGCCGCGCCGTGCTCAACAGCATGTTGTGCATCGTGATCGACCCGGCCGCTTTGGGCAGCCTGCCCTCATTCGGCGAGGAAACCTTGGCCTTTATCGACTGGCTGCGCCAAAGCCCGCCTGCACCCGACAGCGACGGTGTGGTGCTCCCCGGCGAGCCTGAGCGCGCCGCCCGGGCGCAACGCACGCGCGAAGGCATTCGCATCGATGCGGCCACCTGGCAAGAAGTGGTGGAAGCGGGGCTTAAAGCAACAAGGCCAAGCTCGCCTCAAGGTGCTCCAAGCTCGAGCGTTTAAAGCCCGAGCGGGCGTGGCGCTGCAACCGCCCTTGCACAAACGACACCAGCAGCGCAGCCCGCACTTGGGCATCGACCGTGGGGGTGGCCGATTGCTGGGCCTGTGCCGCATCGCGCAACACCTGGCGCAGGCTTGATTCGATGCGGTCAAAAAACTGGTTCATGCGCTGCTGCAAACGATCGTTTTCAAACACCAGCGCATCGCCCACCATGACCCGGGTCATGCCCGGGTTTTTCTCGCCAAACTGCAACACCACCGTGACCATGCGGGCGGCTTTTTGGGCGGCATCGGCATCGCGCTCAATGATTTGGTTGATCAGGGTGAACACGCTGCTCTCGATGAACTCGATCAGGCCTTCAAACATCTGGGCCTTGCTGGCAAAGTGGCGGTACAAAGCGGCTTCACTGACATCGAGTTTGGCGGCCAAGGCCGCCGTGGTGATCCGTTCCGCCCCGGGTTGCTCGAGCATGGTGGCCAGCGCCTGCAAAATTTGCACCCGTCGCTCGCCCGGTTTAGGCCGTTTGCGCACGCTGGGGTCGGAGGGCGTTGGGGAGGGATCGGTATCGGCCATGGGCAACCTCAATGAGAACGGATCATCGTACCGTAGGCTTGATCGGTCAGAATTTCCAGCAACATGGCATGCGGCACCCGCCCGTCAATGATGTGTACCGCATTCACCCCGCTCTTGGCGGCATCGAGCGCGCCACTGATTTTGGGCAACATGCCGCCGCTGATGGTGCCATCGGCAAAGAGTTCGTCAATTTCACGCGCCGACAAATCGGTGAGCAACTCCCCGCTTTTGTTCAATACCCCCGGCGTGTTGGTGAGCAAGACCAGTTTTTCGGCCTTGAGCACGGTGGCAAGTTTGCTGGCCACCAAATCGGCATTGATGTTGTAGCTTTCGTTGTTGTCGCCAAAACCAATCGGGCTGATGACCGGGATGAAGGCATCGTCTTGCAATGCTTTGACCACGCTGGGGTCGATGCCAATGATTTCGCCCACCTGGCCCACATCCACCTCTTGGCTCGGGTTTTCGGCATCTTGCATCTTGAGTTTGCGGGCGCGGATCATGCCGCCGTCGCGCCCGGTCAGGCCCACGGCTTTGCCACCCGCCTGGTTGATCAAGCCCACAATGTCTTGCTGCACCTCGCCCGCCAGCACCCACTCCACCACTTCCATGGTTTCGGCATCGGTCACCCGCATGCCCTGGACGAATTCACCTTTTTTACCCAGTCGGTTCAAAGCGGTTTCAATTTGGGGCCCGCCCCCGTGCACCACCACCGGGTTCATGCCCACCAGTTTGAGCAAGACCACATCCTCGGCGAAATCGGCCTGCAAGGCCGGATCGGTCATGGCGTTGCCGCCGTATTTGATGACCAGGGTTTTGCCGTGGAATTTACGGATATAAGGCAAGGCTTGGGCCAGTATTTCGGCCTTGTCGCGCGGGGCAATGGCGGAGATGTCGGTCATTGGTGTGGGCGGGTCAACGGTTCAAAAGCATTGTGCACGAACTCCGCACAGGCCCATCCCGCCCGTACGGTGGCCCCTGGAGGGCCTGCAGGCCGTTCGTCAGGTCGGTGACAACGGTCGGTGCAGGCTCAAGATGCCGCTTGGGTTTGGGCCCAGGTGGCGGCGTTGGCATCTTTGGCCGCCAGCAAAGGGGCCATCGGCAGGTGGGGCCAATCGATGGCCAGGTCGGGGTCTGACCACAACAGGCTGCGCTCATGCTCGGGGTACCAGTAGTCGGTGGTTTTGTACAAGAACTCGGCATGCGCGCTGGTGACCAAAAAACCATGCGCCAAACCCGGCGGCACCCAGATTTGGCGCTTGTTTTCGGCAGACAGCGCAATGCCAGCCCACTGGCCACGGGTGGGAGAGCCGGGCCGGATGTCGACCACCACATCGAACACCTCGCCTTCGCTGACCCGCACCAACTTGCCTTGCGGGTGTTGCACCTGGTAGTGCAGGCCGCGCAACACGCCTTGGGCCGAGCGGCTGTGGTTGTCTTGCACGAAAGCGCTGTCCACGCCGGTGGCTGCGGCAAAGTCGCGGGCATTGAAGCTCTCAAAGAAAAAGCCCCGCGCGTCGCCAAACACCTTGGGCTCGAGGATCAAAACGCCCTCGATGGACGTGGTTTGAACGGTATAGGGCATGCTTCAGACCAGCAGGTTCATGAGATAGCGGCCATAACCGCTTTTGATCAAGGGGGCAGCGATTTTTTCCACCTGAGCGGCATCGATCCATCCTTGGTGGTAGGCAATTTCCTCGGGGCAAGCGACCATCAGGCCTTGGCGCTTTTGCAAGGTGGCGATGAAGGACGAGGCCTCGTGCATGCTTTCGTGGGTACCGGTATCGAGCCAAGCATAACCACGCCCCATGATCTCGACCTGCAATTGCTGGCGTTCCAGGTACATGCGGTTGAGATCGGTGATTTCCAACTCACCCCGGGCCGAGGGCTTCAACTCGCGCGCCCAATCGCAAACCTGGTTGTCGTAAAAGTACAAACCCGTGACCGCGTAGTTCGATTGGGGTCGGGCTGGCTTTTCTTCAATGCTCAAGGCACGGCGCTGGTCGTCAAAGGCCACCACACCATAGCGCTCGGGGTCTTGCACATGGTAGGCAAACACCGTGGCACCTGTGGTGCCAGCACGGGCCGATTGCAATTGTTTTACCAGGTCATGACCATAAAAAATATTGTCCCCCAGCACCAGGGTGCTGGGGTGGTTGCCCACAAAGTCGCGGCCAATCACAAAGGCCTGGGCCAAGCCGTCCGGGCTGGGTTGCACCGCGTATTGAATGTGCATGCCCCAGGCACTGCCGTCGCCCAGCAACTGGCTAAAGCGCGGGGTGTCTTGCGGGGTGGAGATGACCAAGACATCACGGATGCCGCTGAGCATCAAGGTGCTCAGTGGGTAATAGACCATGGGTTTGTCGTAAATCGGCAGCAGCTGCTTGGAGACCACGGTGGTGGCCGGGTACAAGCGCGTGCCCGAGCCACCGGCGAGCAAGATGCCTTTGCGGTTTGTCATGTGCGACTCCTGTGGGTCATGGTGGGGTTGGAATGGGCAAACTGGCCAGCACCGCATCGACGCCGACGCGCCAATCGGGCAGGGCCACACCAAAGCGGGTTTTCAAAAGTTGGGTGCTGAGGCGCGAATTGGCCGGGCGCGGGGCGGGCAAGGGGTATTCGTCA
>Ga0214917_10002271_pt1 | contig 23688 bp, 14 predicted proteins | sample LL_1208_BB_MetaG_FD_177983 | JGI IMG/M metagenome (GOLD analysis project Ga0214917, IMG submission 177983) | Freshwater microbial communities from Lake Lanier, Atlanta, Georgia, United States - LL_1208_BB | ecosystem: Environmental > Aquatic > Freshwater > Lake | place: USA: Georgia | collected...
TATCTACATTGATTTCACGTTTCCGGAAATACCGTTGGTCTTCCACGTAATACAATTCTTCCAACACCTGACGAAATTCGGGATCATCCCAATAAATTTTATCTTTCCATACCAGAATCGGGGGATCCAAAACTTCCTCGTATTCATTTTCCATGATGTGGTAATCCTCGTCCACTCCTTCAGCGATCAACCGGCGGGCCAAGGAATCTCGAACATAATATACAAACTGACGGTACTCGTTGTTGCTTATTTCAGTTTGATCCATGTACATGGCTTGAATAGAAACTGTTTTCGCAGGGGCATAAAACGAGCGTGGTACATCTTGGTCACTGGAACCCATATTGTAGCTTCCCATGGGCATATAGATCATTCCGAAGGGATCGGCTTGATACCATTTAGGCCGACCTTGGACACCGATTAGTTGTCCGTTGTCGGAGTTGGCACACCCGAAAAAGAGCATTCCAAATAGCGCAATTAGCAAAGTGTATCTCATGGCAGGGATTATTTTGTGGAAGGGTCCTTTCATCCAAAAACGGAAACTCATTGTTAATTCGTATGCAAAGGTATAGGAAATTATTTGAATACAGGTTTAATCGGGTCGCGGGTATCGGTAAACCGAACAGAATAACCCGGGATAATATCTTTTACGGGCTTTAAATCAATGCAATAACGCAGTGAAACTTCATGCGACCCACTGTTGTAAGAACTTAATCTGGAGGTAATTAAATCGTAAGAATACCCAATTTGAAGGGAACGCAACGAGGGGCGGACAATACCAAGGTCTGCACCAATGTTGAATGCAACTGCATCTTCCAAACGGTAAGTTACGCCGGCCCAAACGAACTTACGCCAAATGGCGTTTACGTTTACGTCGAAGGTTGCCGTGGCGAGATCTGTTTTAACCAACACATTTGGATTGAAGTCCCAATCGGGGTGGAAAGGCTCTTCGAAGGTATACCCCCCCATGGCGAATATATGCCTGGCTTGAGCGATATTGATGTCTTCAAAGCGCATTCCGGCTAAGTGCAAAGCGGAAACGCCGGCATAAAAATTTGAACCGTAGTAATAGACACCGGCTCCGGCCTCAACAACCATATTGGTGTTGTTGTTCAAACTTTGAATGCTAGGCTCGGGGATTCCGGTCGGATAAATCCAGTTGTTGTTTTTAATTCCTTTGCTGGTAACTCCAACATCTAATCCAATCCGCAAGTAACCCGGTCCTATCATTTGCGGTGAACGCCAGTTGCCTGCCAAGCGGAACGAATAATTCTCTTCGTAACCAATAAAATCGCCTACGGCCGTTAAGCCAAGTCCAAAGTGTTGCCGTCCCAACCGAACCGGAGCATCACCTGAAAATAAAAAACTGGTTGGAGCACCCTCTAAACCTATCCACTGACTGCGGAACAAACCTGTGAAGCACAGCAAATCCTTGCTGCCTGCGTAGGCAGGATTCATAATTAATTTGTTGTAAAAAAATTGGGTAAATTGAGGATCCTGCTGTGCGTAACCACGCGACAAGAAGCCAATTATCATCAGGAATGCTACCGCAACTTTTTTCATAGACAGGTTTTTTACTTCAAATAAAATATGCCGTACAATGTGCAAAGGTATGTAAATTATTTTTTAAAAATGCAAATATGCTTTTTCGACCGGCAAAAGCCGTATAAATTATACCTTAAAATGCAGTTTATTCGTTTAATTTTTGAAAACGGCGAAGCCAGCGTTGAGGCAGTTCTTCGGTTGTAGCTTGAATGTAATCTTCTTGCCCACAAGGAACCAGATATTCTTCGTCGGTAAAATACCGACTCCATTGACCTTTTATAGGCACCCCCATCCACCAGGCATCCGTCAGGGTATTTTTGTAAAAATGCAGTCCCATACCAACGTCTTCTCTTTCAACTGTAAAACAAATGTAAGGGGGTTGGTTCACCTGTAAGGTTTCGGGTTTTCGCAGGTACACCCCTTCAATCAAATGCCATAATACCTGGGCCGACAATTGAATTTCCAAGCCTTGGGATTGGCAATTGGGCAACAAACCTGACAAACAAAAGCCGCGCAATTTATTGCTTAAACCGGCATACCTGGCCAATCGGCACACTTCGTCCGATGAAAACCCATTGGGCGAGGCCAATGTGGTGTTTGGGGCATCTGCCGCTTTTACAGCCCCCATGTTGAGGTTCACCAAATGGGCATCGCGCAACAAAGGCTCGGTTAGGCGCATATTCTCCCTTGCTTCGCCCAACCGCAATAAGTCAAAATAGAAATCGTTAAACAGGTGCAGGTATTCCGGAGAATTGAAATAGGTTTGATATCCTAAAATGCAATAATGAAAGAGCAGTTGGTTTTTTTCGCCCAAAATGCGTCCCAATGTATTTTCGGCCTGTAAATCTTCCTCTGTTAAGGCCTGAAAAGGCAATTTCGGAGCTATATCTAAAAAATTGGCGTATTGACCGGCCAGGGTGAAAGACCGGTACAAAGCGAAACCCAGTTCTGCTCCACCGCCAATCAATACTGGCAAGGCGCCCAAGTCAATGATGCTGCGAAACAAGCGTCCCAATAAAAGGCAGGTTTCTTCAACATTGCTTCGGATTCCAAAGTTCCCCAGGTCAGCAATGCGTATCAAATGGTCGCCGCGGTGCAATTCAAACAATTGCTGACGCACCGAATCGGGAATTGCCCGAATGGATGCCGACAAATCGGTTGCATCGTACCCGCAGCCCACCAACACCACGTCGTATTGGTGTTTTTCTAAGTCAGGGAAATCCGATTTTCCGGTATAATACCGCACATGGCTTCCCATCTGGGTAGGCAAATATTCTGAAGCCTGTATTTGGGTTGAAACAGGCCCAAGGTATTCCTCCCAACCATTCCATTCTGCCGGAATCTGACTCATGAGTACTTATTTTTTTGCAGTTCGGCTTTTTGTGTTGCGGCTTTTGGCACTGCGGCTTTTTTCGGAGCCGCTTTTTTCGTTGCGGCCTTTTTTCTTGGTTCCGCCCTGGGCTTTGTGCAATTCCAGGCAGTCTTGCAGGGTTAATTCTTCGGGAGCTTTCCCTTTCGGAATTTTTACGTTGTCTTTTCCAACGGCAATGTAAGGTCCCCAGCGTCCGTTCAATATTTGCACCTCTGAATTTTCTTCGAACACCTTTATTCTTTTTTTAGAATCTGCTTCGCGTTTGGCAAGAATCAGGGCAATGGCGTCTTCCATATCCAGTCCCAAGGGGTCGTGTTCTTTGGGAATGGAAACGAATTGGTTGTTGTGGCGAACGTAGGGTCCAAAGCGGCCTTGTCCTACCACCACTGTTGTTTCTTCAAAGTTTCCAAGGGTTCTGGGCAGTTTAAACAAGCTCAAAGCGTCTTCAAGGCTGATGCTTTGAATGCTTTGGTCTTTTTGCAACGATGAAAACCTGGGTTTTTCCTCGTCTTCGACTTCCCCTATTTGAATCATTGGGCCGTATCTGCCCACCAAAGCAAAAACAGGTTTGCCGCTTTGAGGGTCTATGCCCAGCTGCCGTTTGCCTGAGGCTTTTCCTGCAATGGATTCGGTTTCTTTTACGACTTTATGGAATGGTCCGTAAAAATCTTCAATCATGGTATTCCACCGGCTTTGACCTTCGGCAATTTCATCGAATTGTTTTTCAATTTTAGCGGTAAAATGTACGTCCAGGATGCTTGAAAAATGGGTTACCAGAAAATCGTTGGTAACCACCCCGATATCGGTGGGGAACAATTTTCCTTTATCGGCGCCGGTTCGTTCGGTGGCTGTGGTTTTGCTGAGTTGTTGACCTTTCAGGTTTAAAACGGTGTATTTGCGCTCCACTCCTTCCCTTTCGCCTTTTTCCACATATTGGCGACCTTGAATGACGGAAATGGTGGGGGCGTAGGTGGATGGGCGCCCGATGCCCAATTCTTCCATTTTTTTAACCAAAGCGGCTTCAGAATAGCGGGAAGGGGGTTGAGTAAACCGTTCTGTGGCGGCAACTTCTTTTATTGAGACAGATTCGCCGGTTTTTAGTGGGGGCAGTTGCTGCTCTGCCTGTCCGGCTTCTTCTTCGCCTTCTTCTTCGTCTTGGCTTTCCATGTACAGGCTCAAAAATCCTTTAAAGGTGATTACTTCACCCCTGGCCACAAAATACTGGGGTTGAATTTCGTTGGCCTCAATTTTAACGGTGGTTTTTTCAAGCAATGCATCGGCCATTTGCGAGGCCAGGGCGCGCTTACGAATTAAATCGTAGAGTTTTTTTTCTGAGGCGTCTTCGCCGGCCTGTTCCAGGGTAAAATCGGTAGGCCGTATGCATTCATGGGCTTCTTGGGCACCCTTTGCCTTGTTTGCATAATTGCGTTCTTTATGGAATTCGGCTCCAAAAATATGTTCTACTGCATCCTTGGCGGCTTGTCGGGCAAAATCCGACAGGTTGACCGAATCGGTACGCATGTAGGTAATTTTTCCGTTCTCGTACAGTTTTTGAGCCAGCGACATGGTTCTGGCCACGGAGAATCCAAGCTTTCGGGCTGCTTCTTGCTGCAAAGTTGAGGTGGTAAAGGGAGCCGCAGGCGACCTTTTCAATGGCTTCACCTCTACCCCGGCTACGGTCAAATGGGCGTTTTTCAGGTTTTCAAGCAGCGCTTGGGCTTCGGATTCTGTGGCGAGCCGGTTGGGCAATTCGGCCTTAAAGCCCTTACCTAGGGAATTTGCAAATTTTCCTTGCACCTTAAAAAATCCGGTTACTTCAAACTGTTCCCGTTCGCGTTCCCGGTCAACAATCAGGCGTACTGCAACCGATTGTACACGTCCGGCCGACAAGCTGGGTTTTACTTTTTTCCAAAGTATGGGGCTAATTTCGTAGCCCACCAGGCGGTCAAGCACCCTGCGTGCCACCTGGGCATCTACCAATCGGTAATCAATTCCACGGGGCGATTCAATGGCTTTTAAAATGGCTGTTTTGGTAATTTCATTGAATACAATTCGGAGGGTTTTTGACTCGTCCAATTCCAAGGTTTTCAACAAATGCCAAGAAATGGCCTCTCCTTCGCGGTCTTCGTCGGAGGCCAGCCATACTTTTTCGGCGGCGGCGGCAAGTTTTTTAAGTTCAGCAATCAAAGGCTTTTTCTTGGTGTCAATTTCGTATTCAGGTTCGAATCCATTTTCTATATCCACCGCCAATCCTTTGGAAGGCAAATCTCGGATGTGGCCCATTGATGACTTCACAACAAAGTCTTTACCAAGGTATTTTTCAATGGTTTTTGCCTTTGCAGGAGATTCAACAATGACCAGATTTTTTGCCATAATTCAATTTTACATTTGCTAGCTATCGGCACAAAGAAAAGAAAATTAAAGTTCAGGCACCATGAAAAAAATGGGATTTAACCGAAAGTCAATTTGTTTCTTAATCAAAAATTAGCATCAAAAACCTTATTTAATTTAAAAATAATTTTTTGGGCGGCGGGCGGGCTTTCGCGGGTAGTACGCGGCTCCGGGTGGCGGGGGCAGCGGGTTTACGGGGGCTCCTAAAGTCGCCTCCGCACCACGCGCCCCCGGCACCCGGCCCCTAGCGTGCTACCCTGCTCAATCCCTGCCGCACAATACTAAAAATGCCCTTGTTTTATTTAAACATTTTTAAAAAAACAGGTGCATAAATAGCAGCATAGCCGCCGGCGGCCCGGATTGAGCAGGGTAGCGCGCAAAGGGGCAATGCCGGGCTGCGTGCGCGTGCATGGCGACCTTGGGAGCCCATGCAAAGCCACTGCAGCCGGGCATTGCCCCTGCGTACTACCCGCGAAAGCCGGTAAGCCGCCCAAAAAAATTATAAAAATCCCAATTCCAACTGGGCCTCTTCGCTCATCATGTCCTTGTCCCAGGGCGGATCAAAGGTTAGTTTTACCCGGACGGTTTCAATCCCTTCAATTGTTTTGACCTTTTGCTCAATTTCTACCGGTATTTCTTCGGCCGAAGGGCAATTGGGCGAAGTTAATGTCATTAATATGCTGACTTCTTTTTGGTCTAAACTCACCTCTATTTGGTAAATTAAGCCCAATTCGTACACATCTACGGGTATTTCAGGGTCGTAAACGGTTTTGATTTTGGCAATTACCTGTTCTTCCATGTGATTACAATTAAGCGTTTTGGTATGCAAGTGCCGTGCTTTTTATGGCATTCAGCATGGAAAAAAGTCCGTTGCTGCGCGTGGGCGAAAGGTGTTGGCTTAGTCCGATGCGTGCAATAAAGTCGGGCTGAAAAGCCAAAATATCGGCGGAAGTATGCCCTGAATAAACCTTTAACAGCATGGCTACCAAGCCTTTAACAATAAGTGCTTCAGAAGCGGCAAAAAATTCAATTTTGCCCTGATTCAGTTCATGACCGATCCACACCTGCGATTGGCAGCCGCGAATAAGCATGCTGTCGGATTGCTGCCGGTTTGCAGGCCAATGCAAGTTCCGTCCCAAATCCATGAGGTACTCGTACTTTTCTTCCCAGGTTTCAAACATGGCGAAATCTGACTCCAGCATTTCGGCCGTTTCGTTGATGGTCGGTGTCATTTCAGCAAACGAATTGTTTTGCGCAAGGCAAGTAAAAAGCGGTCTATCTCGTCCTCGGTGTTGTAAAAAGCCAGGGAAGCCCGCACGGTTCCGGGAATACCAAATCGGTCCATCAAAGGTTGGCAGCAATGGTGGCCGGTACGCACCGCTATTTTTTGATTGTCGAGCAGTACTCCTACGTCCAGGGGATGGTGCCCTTTTACCAAAAAAGAAACCACGGAAACACTGTCGGGAGCGGTTCCCACCAATTGTATTTCAGGAAAATCTGCTTTTAGTTGGCAACGCAGGCTTTGAGACAGTTGCCTTTCGCGTTCCTCGATTTGGCGCATGCCAATGTTCGACAGATAATCGAGCACGGCGGCAAAGGCAACGGCCCCTAAGATGTGAGGGGTTCCGGCTTCAAAGCGAAAAGGCAGCCCTTGAAAGGTGGTTTTTTCAAAGGTAACGCGGTCAATCATATCTCCCCCACCCCGGTATGGCGGCAGGTTTTCGAACAAGGCCCGCCGGCCATAAAGCACACCCAATCCTGTGGGGCCGCCTAATTTATGGGCCGAAAAGGCCAGAAAATCGCAGTCGATTGCCTGAACATTTAGGGGCATGTGGGGTGCTGCCTGTGCGGCGTCCACCATGACGGGTACACCGTAAGCATGGGCTTTTTGAATGATGTAGGGAATCGGATTTACCGTTCCAAGGCTGTTTGAAACCCAAACCAAACTCAACAGTTTGGTTTTTGGCCCAATCAGGGCGTCAAAGGCTTCCAGGTCAAGGCTTCCGTTGTCTAAAACCGGAATGACTTTTATGTGAGCGCTTTTGCGTTGGGCCATGAGTTGCCAGGGCACGATGTTGGCGTGGTGTTCCATGCCCGAAATCAGGATTTCATCGCCCGGCTGGATGTGGGCTTCTGCAAAGGAAAAAGCAATGGTATTGATGGAATCTGTGGTGCCTGCGGTAAAAACCACTTCGGCCGGGTCGGCGGCATTGATGAACTGAGCGACGGTTTTTCGGGCGGCTTCGTATTGGTCTGTGGCCTGTTGGCTTAGGGCATGAACGCCCCGGTGCACATTCGCATAGGAATTGGACACCATGTTTTCCATGGCCTGCAGCATAACCTTCGGTTTTTGACTGCTTGCCGCGTTGTCAAAATACACCAGATCCTGCCCGGCAATCAAAGGAAAATCCGAACGAATGGACTGCCAATCATTGCGGGCCGGAGCACTCAATCCATTTGCAGTTTTAAGGCTCATAAAATTGCAGGGATTGGGTTAATTCAGCGCGGATTTTTTCTTGCATCGGGGCATGGAATTCATGCAAGCACTCTTCAATAAATGCTTCGATGAGCAAACGCCGGGCTGAAGATTTTGAAATGCCTCTGGCCTGCATGTAGAATAAGGCCTGTTCGTCAAGGCTTCCTGTGGTTGCTCCATGGCTGCACTTCACGTCGTCGGCATAGATTTCGAGCAACGGTCGGTGGTAGGTTTTACCGCCTTCTTCCAAAACCATGGCCGCAGAATGTTGATAGGCAAGGGTTTTTTGGGCATGCAGGGCCACGTGAATTTTACCTGTAAAGGAAGAAATGCCCGAGTTCAGGGCCAACTGACGAATGTTTTGGTGGCTTTCTGCCCCGGGACTTTGGTGAACCATGTTAACCCAGGTGTGCAACTGATTGCCGGGATTTGCACATTGAAGCGAAGACAGGCGGGCTCCGGATTGGGGGCCGCACAAATTTACCTGAATGGAATGCCGCTGAGCAGAGCCACCTTGAAGCCATTGTGTCAGGTTAAGTTGAGCTGAATTGGCGAGTTGAGCTTCAATGTGGCTTATGGTAAACGTAGAATCGGAACCCGACAAATCTCGGTGTATGTTTAGTTTTGATGAGGCTTCCAGCCCGGCGTAAAAAAAGAAAATCGAGAAGATGTTGCTTCTTGGGGCAGAATCAGGTCGATTTGGGCACCGTTTTGCAATAGAATCAACAAAGCATCGGCGGCATGGCCGTTGTTTTGTTTTGGGGGAAATAGGGTAATGGGGGCATGGGGTAATTTGGAGTTGGGAATCCAAAGAACGGAAGCTTGGTGTAAAATGGCTGAACGAAATTGACCGGCCATTCCATCAAGGTTGGCGGCCTGAATGGCATCCAGGGCCGGTTTAATGCCCGGAATATTCAGATTCAATGCTTCAGAAACAGAAAAGAAACGAATTACAGGTGAAAGTTCAAGGGGAGCAGGCCGCTGGTTTAGGGAAAGGGGTTGATTGGGTTGGGGGTAAAACCGATCGATGAAGTCTTGAATGGGCACGTATTTCCATTCCTCGAGTTTAAGGTTTGGAGTTTCAGCCGACAGAGCGGTCCAATGCCGGGTTCTATCGGCGGGGCCCTTAAATTCCAAGACCGGGGTATTTTTTTCCATTAGGCTTGAGGGGTTTCAAGAATCCAATCGTATCCTTTGGCCTCTAATTCCAGTGCCAGGTCTTTGTTGCCGGATTTGATGATTTTTCCGTTGGCGAGCACATGCACCACATCCGGAACAATGTAATCCAGCAAACGTTGGTAATGGGTAATCACCAGAAAAGCATTGTGGGCATTTCGAAGGGTATTCACTCCTTGGGCAACAATGCGAAGGGCGTCGATATCGAGTCCGGAATCGGTTTCATCGAGAACTGCGAGTTTGGGGTCGAGCATGGCCATTTGGAAAACCTCGTTGCGTTTTTTTTCACCTCCTGAAAACCCTTGATTAACACTTCGGTTGGCCAGTTTGGAGTCGAGTTCAACGAGGGCTTGTTTTTCTCGGACCAATTTCAGGAAATCAGAGGCTTCCATGGGTTCAAGGCCTTTTTGGGCACGAATTTCGTTGATGGCAGTTTTCATAAAATTCATCATGGAAACGCCCGGAATTTCGACGGGGTATTGAAAGGCAAGAAAAACACCGGCGGCGGCTCGTTGGTGGGGTTGCAAATCCAACAAAGAACTGCCCATGAAAACGATATCACCTTCGGTAATTTGGTAGGCTTCGTTTCCGGCGATAATGGAAGCGAGGGTACTTTTTCCTGAGCCATTTGGGCCCATAATGGCATGGACTTCACCGGCCTGAATGTGTAGGTTAAGGCCGTTTAAGATGGGTTTTCCATCAATTGAGGCATGCAAATTTTTTATTTCCAACATAATTTTGAATCGTTAACCAACAGAACCTTCCAGGGATATTTCGAGCAATTTACGGGCTTCCACAGCGAACTCCATGGGGAGTTGATCGAGCACTTCGCGGCAATAGCCGTTAACGATAAGTGCCACTGCCTTTTCGGTTGGGATGCCGCGTTGATTTAGGTAAAAAATTTGGTCTTCGGCAATTTTAGAGGTGGTGGCTTCGTGTTCCACTTTACCGGTGGCATTATCCACTTCAATGTTGGGGAAGGTATGTGCCCCACAGGAGTTGCCTAAGAGCAGAGAATCGCACTGGCTGAAATTTCGGGCTCCGGTGGCTGAGGGAGCGATTTTGACCAAGCCACGGTAGCTGTTGTTGGAGTTTCCGGCGCTAATGCCTTTAGAAATGATGGTAGAGCCGGTATTTTTACCGAGGTGCACCATTTTCGTGCCGGTATCGGCTTGTTGGGCGTTGGCGGTAACGGCCACGGAGAAGAATTCACCTTTAGAGCCGTCGCCTTTTAGTAAGACGGATGGGTATTTCCAGGTAATGGAAGAGCCGGTTTCAACTTGGGTCCAAGAAATCAAGCTGTGTTGGCCAAGGCAATTGCCGCGTTTGGTAACAAAATTGTAGATGCCGCCTTTTCCATTTTTATCGCCCGGGTACCAGTTTTGAACGGTACTGTACTTGATGTGGGCTCTATTTAAAGCGACCAGTTCAACCACGGCGGCATGCAGTTGGTTTTCGTCCCGCATGGGGGCGGTGCAGCCTTCCAGATAGCTAACATAGCTGTCGTCGTCGGCAATGATCAGGGTTCTTTCGAACTGCCCGGTATTCATAGCGTTTATGCGGAAATAGGTGCTCAATTCCATAGGGCAGCGAACGCCTTTTGGGATGTACACAAAGCTGCCATCGGAAAAGACGGCAGAGTTCAGTGCGGCGAAGAAATTGTCTTTGATGGGCACAACGGTACCCAGGTAAGCCTTGACCAAATCGGGGTATTGTTGAACGGCTTCAGAGAGAGCGCAGAAAATAACGCCTTTTTCGGCGAGTTTTTCTTTGAAGGTTGTTTTAACCGAGACGCTGTCAATAACGGCATCGACGGCCACACCTGCCAGCATTTTTTGTTCTTGAAGGGAAATTCCGAGTCGGTTGAAGGTTTTCAGCAATTCGGGGTCAACTTCATCAAGGCTGTTGAGTTCGGGCTTTTTTTTAGGGGCGGAATAATAGCTTAAAGCCTGGTAATTAATCGAGGGATAGTGCAGCAAACCCCAATGGGGTTCGGTCATTTTCTGCCAATGCCGAAAGGCTTTTAGGCGCCAATCCAGCAACCAGACAGGTTCGTTTTTTTTGGCTGAAATAAAGCGAACGGTTTCTTCGGTGAGTCCCGGGTCAAGGGTTTCTGCGTCTAGATCAACGGACCAGCCGTGTTCGTATTCGCGGTTGGTGATGTCGTGAAGAAGCTGATCCTGATTGTCTGGCATAAGCTGTTATTAAACCGAAAAACTTTCGCCACAACCGCAAGTACGGGTTGCGTTTGGATTATTAAAAACGAAACCTTTGCCATTGAGGCCATCGGAAAATTCAAGGCAGGTTCCGGCCAAATAAAGCATGCTTTTTTTCTCGACAACAATTCGGATTCCGTTGTCTTCGAACATTTGGTCGCTGTCTTGTTTTGACTGGTCAAATTTAAGTTCATAGCTAAGCCCTGAACAGCCACCGCCCTTTACCCCTACCCGCACAAAATGCTCGGTTGGGTTCAAGGATTCTTTCGACATAAGTTCTATGAGCCTGGATTTTGCAGCTTCTGTAACCGTTACCATGATTTGTACTTAAGGAATAACATAGATAAGCCAAAAAATGTTTAGTTATTTAGAATTGTTCTAAATAATTAAATTTTGCACAAAAATACAGGAATGAAATGGTTTAGGCAAACGATATTTGCAGTGAAATGGAAAAAGTAAACGAAAATAAAACGCCTTTGCGTGCATTGGGCGAGGCAGGCATCCACCGGCGGATTCGGGAATTCAGTGCATCAAACCGAAAGGAAACCGTTGTAGGTCAAGGAGATGACGCGGCGATTTTGAGTCAAACCGAGGGCAGGGAAATGGTGATAACAAAAGACTTGTTGGTAGAGGGGGTGCATTTTGATTTAATGTATTGTCCGTTGCAGCATTTGGGCTATAAAACGGTTTCGGTGAATGTGAGCGATGTGGTAAGCATGGGGGCCGAGCCAGCCCACATATTGATGGGATTGGGATTGCCGCCCAAATTTACGGTTGAGGCCTTGGATGCATTTATGGAGGGAGTTCGGATGGCCTGTAAGCGGTATGGCATTGATCTAATTGGTGGAGACACCGTTTCTACATTGCAGGATTTTTTTGTATCGGTAACGGCTGTAGGTTATTTGGAAGCGGGTGGAGGTATATTGCAATCGGGGGCTCAAAAGAACGATTTGCTTTGCGTTAGCGGCAATCTGGGGGCGGCCTATGCCGGTTTTTTGATGTTGGATAGAGAGCGGCGAATTTTTATAGAAAATCCGGAGGTTCAACCTGACCTAAGTGAGCATGCCTACGTATTAGAGCGGCAGTTAAGGCCTGAGGCGCGCACGGATATTTGGGAGCAATTAAAAACAGCGGGGATTCGCCCAACATCCATGACGGATTTGTCGGACGGATTGTCAAAAGGTTGTTTTATGTTGGGTAGGTCATCGGGATTGGGGGTTCGGTTGGACCTGGAGCGCATTCCCCTTCACCCCGGGGCATTAAAGGTTGCCGAGGAACTCAAAATGGATCCCTACCATTTGGCATTGCATGGAGGCGAAGATTATGAATTGTTGTTTACGGTTTCGCTGAAGGATTATGCCTTGGTGGAAAAAATAGAAGACATCACTGTTTTAGGATTTATGGAAGAAAATCCTGAGGTTTTTAGAATGATAGATAGTTCAGGTAAGTCCTTTCCCATGCAAGAGCAGGGTTGGGATGGATTTGGGAAACAGGAATAAGATTAACTGTTTGGCGAGGGATGTAGTGACATTGGATTGAGCCCCGGGTCGGGGGAAAAAAATTGAATTGGTTGACTAAATAAGGGGCAATTGCGGCAGGGATTGAACAAGGTTGCCCGCAAAGCCGGCCTGTACTGGCCCGCGAGGTGCGGAGGCGACTTCAGGAGCCACCGCAAACCCGCTGGGCCAGCACAGGGCAGCTGCGGACTACCTGTGAAAGCCCGGCTGCCGCCCAAAAGGGAAAGGAAACCATGCAAAGCCGGCTTGCAATAAAAAAAGGGAGCCGAATTGTCGGCTCCCTTCGTAAAATTTAATGGAAAGCAATGGTTTATTTGGTGCGAACCAACCGCGATGTGTAGGCCAAACCGTCTACATACACAGTCATTAGGTAAACACCTTCAGCCAAATCCATGGTTTGAGCAGCCATGTTGAAGCTGTGCGTTCCTGCGTTCAAAAGTCCTTTGTTGCTGCTGAGCAATTTCTTGCCGCTTAGGTCGAACAAGGCCAATTGAATCTGAGCTGCACCGGTTAGTTGCACCTGAATCATCAACTCTTCATTGAAAGGGTTCGGGTAGGCTGAAACCGAGTGTGGAGCGCCATCGGGGCCATGGAAAGAAGTGATATCGCGCACTTCAAAGTTTTGGCAGGTTTTGCTTTCGCAACCGTTGGAGGAGATGGTGAGGCAAACCTGATAAACGCCGGTCAGTGCGTACTGTTTCAATGGGCTAACGTTGTTGTCGGAGGTACCGTCGCCGAAATCCCATAGGTAGCTGGCCGGGTTCATTGTGTTGGTTGGGGCAAATTGAACCAGATTCACGCCCTGATTTGCTGCGGTAAAGGCAGAGTTCGGGGTCGTGTTCACGGTAATCAAAGTTGAATGGCTATCGGTACAGCCGCCGGCGGTTGAAACGGTCAAGGTAACCGGATAAGTACCTGGCTGAGCGTAGCTGTAGCTTGGGTTTTGAGTGTTGGCTGTTCCGGTGCTAAAATTCCAGTTCCAGTTTGTGATGTTTCCAGAAGAGGTATTGACCAGATTCAATGGCTGGTTTGTGCAAGCATTGCTGGTTAAGAACATAGCGTCGGGTTGGGTTTCAACCACCACGGTACCGTTCTGAACCGTTGAGCAGCCTTGGGTTGAGTTTACCAGCAATTGGTAGTAATATGTTCCCGGAGCTGAATAGGTATGTGTTACGTTGGCTCCATTGCCCAAGGCGTTGTTGCCAAAGTTCCACTGATAGCTGCCTACGGTTACTCCCGACACGAAAGCCTGGTAGTTTGTAGGGTTCGGGAAACAGGCGTTGGTTACCAACACCGAGTCTAGCACCGGACTGGCCAGAACCGTTACGTTTTGGGTTAGGGTATCGCTGCAACCGGCAGAACTCATCACAATCAACTGAGCCGTATAGCTGCCTGCGGCTGCATACACATGGTTCGAAGAGAAACCGGTGCCCGAGTTGCCATCGCCGTAATTCCAGTTGTACCCTGTAATCAAGCCGCCCTGGCCTATGACAGAGGTTTGGGTAAAGGCCGTGGCGGTACCCTGACATACCGTTGGGGCATTCACTTGAAGTACAACAGGGTTAGGAGCTACGTTCACTTGTACTCCGGATGAAGTTGAAGAGCAACCGTTGCCATCCACACCTACTACGCTGTATGAACCGGCTGTTGAAGGGGCATACGTTGCTGTGTTGGCTCCACTGATTGGGCTGCCGTTGTTCAACCACTGATAGCTGCTGGCTCCGGAAGCGGTCAATGGCAGGGTGGAACCGGCACAAACCTGTTGAATGGTATTGGGCGAAACCGTTACCGTTGGCAAGGCATTTACCACAATGTTCACCGTATCGCTGTTGGTACAGTTGGCATTTGAAATCAAATACACCACCTGAGCTGTACCTGTTCCGGCCAATAAGGGGTCAAAAACACTGCTGTTTGGATTGGCCATTCCGGCTCCGTACCAGCTGCCGCCTTGTTGGGATGGCATCAACTGAACCAAACCGGCATTGGCGCACAACTGCTGAGGTGCATTGTTGATGTTCGCGTTGGGGGACGCAAACACCGTAATCTGGGTACTGTCGTTGTTGATGCAGCCGTTGGCTGTTACATTGTAGTACACCATGGTGGTGCCAACCAGGTTGGGGTTTGGAGTGAATACACCCAATGTTGTATCGGTTACACCGGCACCGGTAAACACACCGCCGGGGGTTCCGGGCTGAAGATTGAAAGGTGCATCGGCCGAGCAGATAACATTCGGGCCGGAAACCGTAGCAACAGGAGTAGGATGAACAATAATCTGAACGCTGTCGGTGCTTAGGCAACCGGTGATGGTATCTAAAATGCTGTGGTAAGCCTGATAGGTGCCTGCAACAACAGAACCCGGGTCGAAGCTAACGTTGTTTCCAACTACGCTTACACCGTTTCCGGCCCAGTTGCCGCCACTGTTTAGGGCAGCAAGGCTAATGCTGTTGTCGTAATCGCACAACTGAGTTGCTGCTGTGGTGATGGAAGCATCGGGGCCTTGAACCACATTGATGATTAAAGAGTCGGTGAAGGTACAGCCGTTGTTGGAAACGGTGTAAACCACGGTGTTGTTGCCAAGTACACCCAGTTGAGGGTCAAACAGACCTTGAACGGAGTCGGCAATGGTAACACCGGACCAAACGCCGTTGGTGTCGGAAGGCTGAGGGATGCTGTAATTCACAATCAAATAGCCTTGACCTTGGTTAACAGAAGCAAGATCTACGACAGGTCCATTATTAAATTGAGAAAGATTGTCATAAAGTCCATTTGAAGTAGCTACATTAAACATGGTAGAGGCTAAGTACGAACCGCCACCGCCACCGAAACCACTATTAGTTGAATTGGTGCCCGAACCGCCGCCGGAATAACCGCCACCACCGGCCGAACCTCCCCAGCCGGAGGCAGCTCCGCCGCCAAAGCCACCAAGAACAAGATTTGCCGGTGCTTGCCCGCAGGTGTACATCAATCTTCCCCCTCGACCTCCATTAATAAATGCTAAAGCTACATCTTTATTGCACATTACACGGGTATCGGAAGTTTGAGGTCCATCTGTAAGGAAACCTGCACCACCGGGACCTGCATTGGCGTAAGGAGCCGCGTTTCCTGCACAGCCACCCGCACCGCCGGTGCCCGTTTTTCCGCAAGGAGCAGTAGCTGCATCCATCATAGGCAAATTTAAATTCCCGCCGGAACGGGATGAGCCTCCACCGCCGGCAACAATAAGCGGAGTGTTGTTTAAGGTAGCCACAAAGGTACCACCGCCTCCACCTCCGGCACTGGTGCCATGCTTACCTTGTTGACCAACCAGAATCTTCAAAACGGTTCCCGCTGTCAATTGAATTTTTCCTTTCATAATGGCTCCGCGGCCACCGCCACCATACCCTGAGGGGTTGATACCGCCATGGGAACCATCGGCACCCGCAGCAATAAATTCATAAACTCCATTGTAAGGAACAGTCCACAATTGAATTCCGTTTTGGACAGTAACAATGCCCGGTCCATACGTACTGTCTGCTGCCCCTTGAGTAGGACCAAAATCGCCATTGTAACCGCAGGAAGTAAATGTTAGGGAGGCGGACAATAGCGGGGGATCAAATCCTAAATCTACCAGTCCGTTGTCTACGCATACCGTACCCGGATCGCTTAGCAAGGCTACCGGAATGCGGTTCACTGTAACCTTGGCCGTATCAAATTTAGAGGGGCAACCGTTTACCTTATAGTTTACGTGGTAATTGATGGTTTGAGTCAGGTTCGGAGTGGTCCAGTTTTGGCCGATGTTTGCAATGTTTCCGCCCCATGAATCGTACCAGGTATAGTTTCCGTTTGGACCGGTTACCGACAACGAAGCCGAGCCGCTGCCGCAGAAAGTGGTGTCGCCGCTGGCCACAGGTGCAGGCAGCGAATCAAGCCAGATAACGGCAGGCACACGAGGGCTTGCACAAATCAATGTAATACTGTACGAGATTACAATTTGTCCGTTTCCGGAGCGGAAGCCTTGGGTATGCGTTGTATTTGAAGTGCGGGTTGCATTGGCGAAGCTAGAACCGCCGCCGCCGCCGCCGTAGTAGCCACCGCCGCCACCAAACTGCCCGCCGCCGCCGCCGCCGCCGCTGTTTCCGCAGGTACCACCCTGACCTCCTACACCGGAAGTGCCGGGATTGCCGCAACCGCAACCGGGCTGTAGGCCGCCGGCTGTAGGCGTAGCACCACCGCCCACTACGCAGCTGCCAAAGCTATTGCTGCCGCAATTGAAACCATCTTGAGCTGCAGCGGGGCCACCGCCGTGGCCTCCGTTCATACCGGAACCGCAGTTCCAGCCGCCGCCGCCGCCGCCGCCGGCAGTTACAACGCGATTGGCAAGACCTGTACCGCCGCTGCGGATGTCAGAGCCGCCGCCACCACCGGCACCGTTTGAAGTTCCTGCTCCACCGCCATTCCATCCACCTGCGTTTGTTGTGGTTGTTCCACCCACATTTACCGTAAGCACCTCGCCGGGCGTTACGCTTAGGGTAGTTTGAACCCGGCCGCCAAGACCACCCGGATTTGAACCGGGGCTAGGCAAGGAACCGCCCCCTTGAGCACCCTGCACATCTACCGTTACAGAAGTAACATTGGCGGGTACGGTGTAGGTTTGAGCCGCACCGGTAAAGTTAAAAGTTTGAGTTCCGCTCAGGTTGCTGGTCAATTGTGAACCGGCGAACAAGGTATCGGAACCGAAAATCGGGGGCAAAGAGATGCTGGGGCCGATGGCAATTAGATTGCCGCCGGTGGGGGCATCGAACCAAGAAACCGAAGTGTTGCTGGTAGCAGTCAGGGTAACAGGTGTACCGCAGGTAACGGAGTCTCCTTGAGTAACCGGAGCGGCCAAAGGAGAAACGTTGATGACCACAGGAACACGGGTGCTGGAGCAATAGGTTTTAACATAGCTAACTACCACCAAACCATTTCCGGTGCGGTCACCCTGAGTATGGGTTACATTGCTGGTTAAGGTTGGGCTCACATAACTGGAACCGCCGCCGCCGCCGCCATAGTAATAGCCGCCACCGCCGCCATACCAGCCGCCGCCGCCGCCGCCGGAAGGATATCCGCAACAGCCTGACCAAGCGTTACCGCCGATGCCGAACTGACCAGCCTGACCCCCGCAACCATTCGTACCACCAGTGGTTTGAGTTCCACCTGATCCGCAATAACAGCTATTGAATCCATTGCAAGCTAAGCCATTTCCAGCATTACCCGAACCGCCACCGGCTCCGCCTTTATCTTGATTGCCATTGCAATATTGACCGCCGGCACCGCCGCCGCCACCGGCAACGACAACACGGTTGTTTAACGTCGTACCACCAATTCGGATATCAGAGGCACCACCACCACCGCGGGCAAAGTCACCGTTGTACCAAGCGTACCCGGTACCCCCGCCATTCCAACCGCCAGGGGCTGTAATTCCTGTGCAACATCCACCGGAACCGGGCTGACCTCCAACATAAATATTAAGAACTTGTCCGGGGGTTACGGCCAAAAGACCAACCACTTTACCTCCAAGTCCACCGTCGTTCCATGAATTGGTTCCACCTTGAGCTCCCCGCACATCAAAAGAAAGTGCGAAAACACCGCTCGGAACTGTCCAGGTTTGGTTGCCGCCGGTATAGTTAAAGGTTTGAGTACCCGAAGGGTTTGGGTCAGAAACCGCTTCAACCCAAATGGTATCGGTTTGGGTTACAAACGACATTGCGTAATTGGATTGGGTTGACAAACGAGAGCCGCCTGTTGGCGAATCAAACCAATGGTACCAGCCGGTAGAACCGGAAGCAGATGCAGTAATGTTGCTGCCGCAAGTAGTATTGATGGCGTTGGCCGTAGGAGCAGAAAGCGGGTTCACTGTTAAGGTAACAGGAATCCGTGCACTTGTACAGAAAGGAGTAGTATAGCTGATGGTAACAATGCCATTCCCTTGGCGGGTGCCGCGGGTATGGGCAATGTTGGTACATAGAACCGGGTCTGCGAAGTTGGAGCCGCCGCCGCCACCGCCGTAGCTGGAGCCGCCGCCACCGTAATAACCGCCACCGCCGCCGCCGCCTCTAAAACTGCCGTAACCTCCGTCACCCAATGCTCCGCCGGAGGGACAGCACCAGTTTCCGCCTGCGGCTCCGCCTGAGTTTTGCGATCCGCCGCGGCCGGTATAGCTCGTATTTCCGGTACTGCTGCAGTACAATCCGTCTTCGCCGGTTGTGCCGCCACCGTCTCCACCACGAGAACCGTCGGTGCCGCAGTTCCATCCGCCGCCGCCGCCGCCGCCGGCAACCAACACCCTATTTCCATAAGAAGTACCACCAATGCGAATGTCGGTGGCTCCACCGCCACCGTAGCCATAACCACAGCAAGACTGAGTATAATTGCCTCCGTTGTAACCACCATTGGTATTGTTGTCGCCGGGCCATCCGCCAACGAAAATGGCTAAGGTCTGACCGGGAGTTACAGCCAAATTGGCTACCACACGACCGCCGTAACCGCCACGGTTGCCGTAGTTGGTAGTTCGGCTGCCCTCGGCACCTTCCATGGTTACTGAAAGGCTAAACACGCCTGCCGGTACGGTCCAGTTTTGCTGACCTCCGGTGTAGTTAAAGGTAACCGTTGCTGAAGGGTTCAGGTTGTTGGTGGCCTCTACATAATAGGTGGTTGTTTGAAGGGTGCTGGGGGGTGAAAAATTTGCTCCTGTACCCAATACCGTACCGCCGGTAGGCACGGAGAACCAACGGAACAAGCCGGTGGAACCCGAAGCTGAAAGGGTAGCGGAACTGCCGCAGGTTACCGTTGTGCCGGTACCGACCGGACTGGCCAAAGGATTTACGGTTACCACCAAAGCGGCCCGAGGGCTAACGCAGTTGGGGTTGTTGTAGCTGTTTACCGCCTCCACATAATAGGTGCCTTGTGAATACATGGCCGGAGTAGTAAACGAAGCACCGGTTCCCAGAACAGAACCGCCGCTGGGCTGGTTGTACCAACGATACAAACCGGTTGAGCCGGAGGCCGTAAGGGTTGCCGCCTGACCGCAGGTTGCGGCAGAAGATAAAGCCGAAGGCGTTGGACACTGAGCCACAGCCACAGTTCCGAAAATCAGTGCAGCGAAAAGCGACACATGATTGAACCAACGTCGAAGAGTAATTCCTTTCTTCATAGTCTTGTTTGTTAACGATTAGTGAAAATTGTTGTGGTTTTGATTAAAGATAGTTTACAAAGTGCCAAGTTAAAAAAAATTAAATGGAATATTGACAACACTTTGTTAATTTAAGGGTAAAAAAAATTTATTGTGTTGATAGCGTGTATTTTAAAAAAACAGAATTTGAGTCCATCCCTTAATTTTTATGATTTAATCGAACATTAAGGGTGTTGGAAGGGGAAAACAGCACAACTATTGAAAATGGGTTCAGAAATGGATTTCATATTGGAAGTAAAATAGTTTTCAATAATGGTTGAGCGGCACGAATATCCAAACCCAAAGCTCATTCGAAATTCATTGCCTTAAAAAAAATGGCAAAAAGCCGCTCAACCAATCACAAATCCATTTACCCGAAAGCCAAAAATGCCACAAAAAAAACGGGAGGCGATTTCTCTCCTCCCGTTCTATTAAAACCAAAAAACCCAATTATTTGGTGCGTACCATGCGCAGGCTGAAGGGCTGGCCTTCCACATACAAAGTCAACACATACACACCTTCTGCCATTCCTAGGGCCTCTGCACTCAATGTCAATCGGTTCATTCCTGCAACTAAGGTGCCGGCATCCACCGCAGCGATTTCCTTGCCTGCAATGTCGAACACCTTCATTTCAACCCTAGAGGCTTCATTTAATTGTATGCTCACATTAAAGGCATCCACTACCGGGTTTGGATAGGCACTGAACACCACTCCACTGCCATTTTCCTCTCCAATTGAGGTAATATCGCGCACCTCTATGTTCTGGCAGCTGGTATTTTGGCAGCCGTTTGCCGATATGGTTAAACACACCTGATATGTTCCGGAAATAGCATACTGCTTCAGCGGACTGCTCAAATTGCTTGAAGTGCCATCGCCAAAGGTCCACAAATAACTGCCCGGATTTACTAGGTTGTTTGGCGAGAATTGAACCAAATTCAAACCTTGGTTTGCCCCAATGTAGGTGGCATCGGGAGTGGGATGAATGGTTATCAATTCTGTATGCGAGTCAGTACAACCTCCTGCCGTATTCACCGTTAGTGTTACAGGATAGGTACCCGGCTGAGTATAGGTATAAGCCGGATTTTGCGTATTGGCTGTACCTGTGGTGAAATTCCAGTTCCAACCGGTAATGTTGCCCGTAGAGGTATTCATTAGAGCCAATGGTTGGTTCGTACAACCTGCCACAGGAAGGAATTTCGCCGTGGGTTGGGTTTCAACCACCACGGTACCGTTCTGAACCGTTGAGCAGCCTTGGGTTGAGTTTACCAGCAATTGGTAGTAATATGTTCCCGGAGCTGAATAGGTATGTGTTACGTTGGCCCCATTGCCCAAGGCGTTGTTGCCAAAGTTCCACTGATAGCTGCCTACGGTTACTCCCGACACGAAAGCCTGGTAGTTTGTAGGGTTCGGGAAACAGGCGTTGGTTACCAACACCGAGTCTAGCACCGGACTGGCCAGAACCGTTACGTTTTGGGTTAGGGTATCGCTGCAACCGGCAGAACTCATCACAATCAACTGAGCCGTATAGCTGCCTGCGGCTGCATACACATGGTTCGAAGAGAAACCGGTGCCCGAGTTGCCATCGCCGTAATTCCAGTTGTACCCTGTAATCAAGCCGCCCTGGCCTATGACAGAGGTTTGGGTAAAGGCCGTGGCGGTACCCTGACATACCGTTGGGGCATTCACTTGAAGTACAACAGGGTTAGGAGCTACGTTCACTTGTACTCCGGATGAAGTTGAAGAGCAACCGTTGCCATCCACACCTACTACGCTGTATGAACCGGCTGTTGAAGGGGCATACGTTGCTGTGTTGGCTCCACTGATTGGGCTGCCGTTGTTCAACCACTGATAGCTGCTGGCTCCGGAAGCGGTCAATGGCAGGGTGGAACCGGCACAAACCTGTTGAATGGTATTGGGCGAAACCGTTACCGTTGGCAAGGCATTTACCACAATGTTCACCGTATCGCTGTTGGTACAGTTGGCATTTGAAATCAAATACACCACCTGAGCTGTACCTGTTCCGGCCAATAAGGGGTCAAAAACACTGCTGTTTGGATTGGCCATTCCGGCTCCGTACCAGCTGCCGCCTTGTTGGGATGGCATCAACTGAACCAAACCGGCATTGGCGCACAACTGCTGAGGTGCATTGTTGATGTTCGCGTTGGGGGACGCAAACACCGTAATCTGGGTACTGTCGTTGTTGATGCAGCCGTTGGCTGTTACATTGTAGTACACCATGGTGGTGCCAACCAGGTTGGGGTTTGGAGTGAATACACCCAATGTTGTATCGGTTACACCGGCACCGGTAAACACACCGCCGGGGGTTCCGGGCTGAAGATTGAAAGGTGCATCGGCCGAGCAGATAACATTCGGGCCGGAAACCGTAGCAACAGGAGTAGGATGAACAATAATCTGAACGCTGTCGGTGCTTAGGCAACCGGTGATGGTATCTAAAATGCTGTGGTAAGCCTGATAGGTGCCTGCAACAACAGAACCCGGGTCGAAGCTAACGTTGTTTCCAACTACGCTTACACCGTTTCCGGCCCAGTTGCCGCCACTGTTTAGGGCAGCAAGGCTAATGCTGTTGTCGTAATCGCACAACTGAGTTGCTGCTGTGGTGATGGAAGCATCGGGGCCTTGAACCACATTGATGATTAAAGAGTCGGTGAAGGTACAGCCGTTGTTGGAAACGGTGTAAACCACGGTGTTGTTGCCAAGTACACCCAGTTGAGGGTCAAACAGACCTTGAACGGAGTCGGCAATGGTAACACCGGACCAAACGCCGTTGGTGTCGGAAGGCTGAGGGATGCTGTAGAATACTGTAACATATCCCATACCTGTATTGGCTCCGGCGGTATTTACCTGGTTGGTACCGGAATTGAAAGAACCGCCGCCTCCACCGCCATTGCTTTGTCCATCACCGGCTCCACCAGACCAACCGCCACCGCCGGCGGCACGGTGACCTACACCTGCACCTCCGCCAAATCCACCGGCGGGACCTTGGTAGTTGAGGTCAGGATTTCCACCTGTACCTCCAGCCAAGAAACTTTGACCTTCAAGGAAAGGGGCACCACCATTGCAATTTCGACCACCTGCGGTATAAAATCCGGCACCACCGGAACCATAGGAACAAGAGTTACCTACACCACCCGGGGTGTTTTGAGTTCCTGCGGCACCCGAAAGGGCACCACCACCACCACCACCATTGATACCACCAAAGCCGCTGCTACCGCCGGAAGAGGAACCATCGAGAATAACACCACCGGGCAAACCGGCTTGAGAAGAACCTGCACCACCACCGCCACCGGCTACAATAAGTGGAGTATTGTTTGCGGTAACAACGAAGGTTCCACCACCGCCTGCACCGGCACAGTTAGCCCCGCCGCAGTTTCGTGCCAGAGGTTGTTGACCCACTAAAATTTTTAAGGTGGTACCGGCAGTTAGGAAGAAATCGCCCTCCATTTTAGCGCCGTTTCCACCTGACTGACCGGCTCCCATTCCACCCTGAGCACCTGCGGCAACAATTCTATAGGTTGAAGTGTAAGGAACAACCCAGCTTTGAATGCCTTGATTAACGGTTACCACACCGGGGCCGTATTCTGTATTTGCAGCGGCTTGGTCAGGACCAAACTGTCCGGTTGCATTGCAGTTGTTGAACGTTCTTGTTCCCTGCAAAAGCGGCGGATCAAATCCCAAATCTACCAGTCCGTTGCCGACACAAACAATGCCAGGGTCGGTTAGCAAGGCAACCGGAATGCGGTTAATGGTAACCTTGACCGTATCAAATTTAGAGGGGCAACCGTTTACCT
>Ga0214917_10002272_pt1 | contig 23682 bp, 14 predicted proteins | sample LL_1208_BB_MetaG_FD_177983 | JGI IMG/M metagenome (GOLD analysis project Ga0214917, IMG submission 177983) | Freshwater microbial communities from Lake Lanier, Atlanta, Georgia, United States - LL_1208_BB | ecosystem: Environmental > Aquatic > Freshwater > Lake | place: USA: Georgia | collected...
TTGAAAAAATTTTGCTGGAGCACCTACTGTGTATGAAGTGTTGTTGTCGTTTTTAATAATTGGTAATTCTAAACGCATATTTGAACCTTCAACATAACCATTTTGTGTATTAATTGCAAAAGTTATTACACGCTCTCTGGTAGTGTCTTTAAGATCTGTGTCAGTACTTTGACTATAACGCCATGTTTGACAAGCTCCAATAACTAATGGTGTTCTGACATATGAAATATCCATTTCATACGAACTATTTAGATTTGGTACATTTTTTATAACATTAAAGTTTTTTCCCAAAAATGAGCCAATATTAGTGGTGACAGGAATAGTTGGAGGCATGGAGCTACCTGGTCCAGCAGCCATAATAACATTTTGGGGAGTGGTGATACCACCATTAGCCATTATATTTGAATTCATTTCAAAAAAATGTTGAAAAGTTTAAGCTGAATGAAAAGTACAAAAAAATTTTTTTCAATGTGTATAGAAAAAATCATATGAATTTATTTATACAGTCAAGGTATATAAACTTTAATTTTTTAAAAAAGTTTTTATCATCTTTCGTAATGACTATATTGTCGCACTTGTTTAAAGTTGCGATGTTTGTGAATAAGCTATTGTCCCATTGGGTCGGTAGTCCATTTTTTTATGAATTTGATTTTGGTGTCTACGAGGACCATTTAAATGTCTTTCTCCATATTTAGCATGACTTCGAATTTGATTTTTATACCCGGTTACGTGAGGCATTTGAATACCTCCACCTTGATAGTGTTCCATTCCGTCTGTTTGAGAATCACCATAAGGAATTGCATTATTTGCGCCATCGTACATATGTTTTTGTAAATTTGCCTCTTCTATAGCCATGTTACTTAATTTTGTTTGTTGCAAGCCTTGTTGAACTTGTAAACCAGTTAAAGTAGCTGCTGCAGCAGTACTAGCGACACCTCCTACAGCACTACCAACTTTTATTACTTTTGATAATAATGATGGTTTTGCAGCTTGTTTAGCAGTTTTTGCAGCCATTAATGAAGCTTTTAAAGCTGCTTTTTTTGCAGCTAAAGCCCCTACAGAACGAACTGATCCTTGTGTAACCATTTTTCCGGCACTAACAGCGTGTTTACCATATTTTCCTGCTGTCACTGCTGCTTTTCCAAGTTTAGTACCAATTTTAAAAAGCGCACCCCAACCTCCACCAGCTCTTTTTGGACGTCGTTTTCGTTCACTAAAACGTGATTTATAAGCTCGTATATGTTTTGCTACGGGAGCTTTGTTTCCAATATATTGGACAATTTGTCCACCTTTTTTTAAAGGGGCCATTTTATTAAACTGATAAACATTTGAAGACATTTTTTTCGTAATTTTTTTATTAAACTAAAAAATAATGTAAGAGCGAAAATAGTGTGTGTGTAAAAAAGTGACAAATGCAGAAAAATTTATTGTCTTTGATAATGACTATATTATCGCACTTATTTAAAGTTGTGAAGTTTGTGAATACGCTATTGTTCCCATCGGTTGACGATATTGCCGTTTACCATATACATGACATCGAATTTGATTCTTATATCCAGTTACATGAGGCATTTGAATTGAACCACCTTCATAGCATTCCACCCCATCTGTATTAGCATTTCCTTCATGAGTACCGTCATGCTTTTGTTTTTGTGTGGTTGGTTTATCTTCGGATTTTTTAGCTAATTTTTTTGCTTGAACATATAAACCAGTCATAGTTGCTGCTGTTGCGAGACCACCAATACCACCTAACACACTACCAATTCGTAGTGCTTTTGAGGCTGTTGATTTGCCCGTTATTTTATTATGAAGAGAATTGGCAGCTTTCATACCACGCCAAGCTAGTTTTGCCCCTTTCCAACCACCTTTAACACCCATTTTAAGAAGTGTTGTCTTTAGGCCACCACCAGTTCGTTTTGAACGTCGCTTTCTGGGGCTAATACGAGTTTTGTGAACACTTTTTTGTTCTGCAACTGGGGCTTTATTACCAATATATTGAACTATTTGACCACCTTTATGTTTCGGAGCCATTTTATTATATTGAAAAACATTTGTCGACATTTTTTGTACACAATTTTATTAAAAAAACGAAAATGTGAAAAAAGCGAAAACAGTTTGAAAAAATAATGTTAAAAGAAGAAAATAAATACTACTCCATGGCAAAAATCATTTTTATCCACAGTAATAGTAATTTTACGTGAAAAATTTCGCATTTGAAAAACCGTATTTACGTCAACTAATGGATAAACAACCAATTTAGAATCATTTATAGTCATATTAATAAAAGGCATAATGTTTTTATATCTTAAAAATTGCTCATGATCAACATACCAAGCATAAATAAATCTAGTTTGAATTGGTAATGGTAAATTATCAAAAAATAAATTATTGAGTTGATCGTTAGTCAATGATTCAAAATCTAATTTTATAGTTGCTTTTATTCTATGAGTAGAAGGTCCCAAAGGAATTTGATCTATATACATTACATCTGCTAAAGGTTTCATATAACGTTCATAACGAAATACTTGAACTGGAGCTATAACAATTTCTGTTTTTGGTGATGTATATGGAGGAGTATCTAAAAGAGTATTGGCAATCCATCGCAAATATTTTATATTGTCAGGAACATCGAAACTAACAAAATCATCCCGATGTGTTAAAAAGACGTTCTTTTGTGGATCAAAAATACTACGTGTCGCTGGAAAAATTTTTTTGTCTGTCAATTTATCTAAAACAGCCGCATTACCAAAAATAGGATATTGATAGTTTTCGTATTCATTAATTATTCGAAATTTCTCTTGCTTTAAATTTTTTTTCATTTCATCCAACCACAGTATAGGTACAATGTATTCTATATCAGTGTCATTAACGTCGTGCATCTCAATACGAGTGGCAATGAATTTATTTGGGAAAAAAAATTCCATTCTAAATTGAAATTCTGGCACGCCGATAATATCATTCCGCCAAACCACGCCCATAATGGTTGTATACATGTGGTAGTCTTTATCTTGAACATTGTATCCATTTTCGGCTATTATAGTGATAGGTTGTGAGTTTACATTGATAAAAAATCGTCCAATAAGTCGTTGGCCACAAGCAATCAAATTTGAAGGAGATGGTGTCGAATCATAAATAGGTGTGCGCGGACATGATTCTCCATAAATCAATTGATGTAAACTTAAATCATCATATGGGACAACATAAGCTGTGCTATGATTAGGCGCTTGTCTTTTTGGCTCATCATAAAATTCGAAAACAGGTGCCCCAGCGCAAATGTATAAAATAAATATATTAAAATGATAGTGTAAACAATGGGCGTCAAAATATTCTTTAGTACGAAAAACCTTTAAGCTATTTAAGTCTCTGATAGAAAAGAATTTACGTTCAGGAAAACTAGACAATCTCGTTCTAGTCCCTAATGCGAATGGATGAGAAAATCTATAGAAATCATAATTACCATACAAAAAAGAGGAATTTGTGAAAGCATAATGATGAGTAAATGAAGCATAAGATATGTCCTCATCTAATAAAGAGCGAACATCCTCAAAAGAACGGAATATTTCTATACCAATAATATTACTAACGTTATACATTATATGAAAAAAAAGCTTATTAAGATGAAAATGTAATTAATAATTGAAAAGATTCTAAGGTATCTAAAATTGGTGGTGATGCTGCCTCAAAACAAATAATGTAAACTTTGCCACTAATTGAATTTTTTCGAAAAAAACTTGTCCCAATAGAGTAAGACAAGCCTGATTGAATAATGTGATGACCAAAAAAATTTGTCGACAAAGTCGGCTTGATATCGTCGTATATAATATATGTTAAACAATTGTAATTAGGGGCGTTGCAATAATACGACACTTGACGAAAATTAAGCGGTAAACCTCTGTCTCCTGAAGCTATATTGCCGGAAAAATCAAAACAAAAAGTTTTAATTCCTAAATTATCTGGATTCGTATTTATTTGTAAATTTTTAAAGCAATTAAAAGTGAAAACAGCCGTATTTTGACTCATTTTTTTTTAAAAAGTAAAAAAAGAAAAAATTCATCTCTTTATATAAAATATTAATATATAAGTTTTAAAAATATGATTAATTGTTAATCGTGAAATAAATATCACTCATGTCGTATTCACCAGACAATTTGTCACGACCTGTATCAAATACTGCCTTGACTGCAATTGCTTCATAATCACCCATATTTTTATTTGTAATGCTTAATGGCAAACCAATAGCATTATAAAATAATCCACTGTTTGATCTATCCATTTGAACTTGATATTTCATTGGACCCATGTTCCATGATCCGGTAACATTTTGATTTGCTCTTAATTCTTGAGCTGTCAAAAATTCAAAATGCAATGTTGCACTAAAACCGGTCTCATTAAGTGCTGTTGGTGTGAAGTCGGTGTTTGAATTAACAGTGACAACGCTAATACCATTAGTCAATGCTGGTGCCTCAATACCTAAAATACTTTGCATCCATTTCAAACTCTTTTCGTCAGTTACTGTAAATTCTGTTTCAACTCCTGGTTCTGTAGAAAAACATTTTGTGAGTGTTGAATAAATTAAACCGGTTGGCAAAAATGATTGGGCAATGTCAAAGATTGTATGAGCACCGGCTAAAATTCCAATTACACCTGCAACAGCATTTGGAGTGTTTACAGCTCTGACATAATTAATTTGGAAATCTGAATCGATTGTGTAATCAACAGCTTTTCGACGCATGTTAACTGTATTAACACTAAGGTTGCCTGATTTAACTGCGGGAGATAATGGATAAACATTTTCGAGAGTTGCGAAATGCTCATTTGGTGATACTGTAAATTGTGAACTCATTTTGATTTTTTCTCGTGATAAATTATCAAGAATTTTGGCGCAATGATTAGTTTTATTTAAAATTTCAACTAAAATATTTATTGGATTTATATCTTCAGAAACAAATATATAATCGTCGACGGCACGTCTCTTTTTAGAAGTAGAGCAATCTTCTTTTCCTGACTCATTAAAAAAAGAGGTATCCATATCAAGTAAAGATAAAAAAAAGACGAAATAGCAAAAAAATTTTTTATCGTTTAAAAAATGTTTTTTATTTAAATCATTAAATGGCCTTTATAATCATAAAATTGTTTATTTAATTTGTCATAAACGATTAATCGACTATACCGCTTATCTTCTCCAATATATTTGTCATAGTGTGTGCGTATATTTTCCACAATAGTCTTATCAATGAAAATTCGATTTAAAGTGTTTGCGTTTTGGTCATGCAATATAAGATAACCAAAACAGTCGCGCACCTTTTGAATATCATTATTAAGCCACGTGTGCAACATCACCCAAAGTTGGATATTTAAGTTCTTCGCATTGTTACACAAATCATTAAGTTTGTTTTGAAAACTTTTACTATCGAAATGCAAAGCATCATCAAGAATTAATAAAGTTTTAGGGCCTAAGGTTCCTTTACGAGCATTCAGCCATTCTTGAAAGTTAATGTAAGTTATTCGTTCTATTTTCAGAGGAAATTTTCCAACAGCTTCACGTCCTTTATTTAATCCTTGTATAGTTTCGACAAATTCATTACATTGTTCTTCACTACGAGCACAGATAGTTATAACTTCAATTTCTTCGTCTATTTTATTTAAAGCAATAAGACATTTAGCAAAAGTAGTTTTTCCAGCTTCTGTTTGTCCGACTGAGGCAATATGACGAGGAAATTTTAACGTAAAATCTTTCCAGATAGGTTCATTGTCCGTATCAGAATGACGTTCTCGTAAATTGCTAACGTTAACAGTAGGTGTTTTCAATAATTGGTGTGTATTGTTTATTTTTGAACTTTTTTGGGCCAATTGAGGATTAGCCATTAAAAATTGTTTTAACAAATTAGCATAATCACGCTGATGTAAAGAAGGATCTTTGGAAAATGAATCGTTCAATTGAGCCAATTTATCTTTATTATATGACGACAAAAATTTCGTAAACATATTCATTGCCATTGAATACATAGGAATTTGACCGGGATACATAAAAGCAAATACTAATAAAGTTGCGTCGAGGATATTTTCTAAATAGGGCCATTGACGTACAGTTTTCATCCAATTTTGATCTTCAAAAAATCTAGTTGATTTAACATCCTCAAATGTTGGTACTCCATATGGTACCGGAAAACCTTGACTAGGCTGATTGGGCTTTTTTGGCATGGGAACTTCATCAGGGTCAATAAAATTGACTGGTGCACTTTCCCCCGGCATAAAACTCATTTTAAATTAAAAATTTTTTATAATTATTTTTTATAATTCTTTTTTTTAGATTAAAAATTTTTAAAAAAATCTTTTATCTAGTCTAGAAAAACAAAATGGCCAAGCAATTTGATAACGATATTAATTTAGAAATATTAGTACCCACATCGAGTGGTACTAGCAATTTATACACATACAAGAAAAGAAAAGGATTACTAATGGGACAAAAAGGACCTCAAGTTTTTTTAGGTTGTTTTTGTGATTCCGCATTTACTGTGCCAGCAGCTGTGCATAAAGTTGGAGCCAATGACATTCTATTAATGTGTAATAAATGTCAATTTTGCATTTCAAAAACAGTGGTTGAGTTGTGCAAAAATCAATTAGATTTAAATGCTGATCCCGGCTTAATTGCTTGTGCTCCGGTATGTAAGAATTGTCATTCATGTGTACTTGCGACATATTCAAATGAAAAATGGGCTCGTTACAAATGTTTACGATGGACTTGCATGTGTTCATACACAAGACCAGCAAAACGTACGAATGATCCAATTAGTGTTGGCGTTCCTCCAGATCGTTTTGGTCCTATTGAGCAAAATAATGCTGCTTTCATGAAACCATGGTTACAAGGATTCGTTAGTTACGAATTAAAAATGGCTCCTCCTCTTCAAGGAAAAGAAGGCGTCACTCCTAATAATGCAACAGCTCTAATGGCAGCTACTCAACAAGAAGATTTTCAACTCTAGATTTCGCAATTTTCTTCTTCTTTTAGAAAATAATTTTTTTCATAGTTCTAAATTTTGCATAAACTGTTCACAATATCATGTGCCACCTACTTGCTATCAAATAGAATTTAATAATCCCTATTCAAATATTTTTAGTGAGTCATTTTTACAAGATAAATTTTTTCTTTGCTTAAAAACACTTAATTTTACAACAGACTATGAAAAATTTTATTATCTTATCTTTTCACAATTTAAAAGACTTGAAAAATTAACTTTACATATAGTATATAATACCATTGTTGGCGATTATTATTTTATTTTAATTTTTAATTCAACACGTTTAATTTTTCCTACTTTTCGTTTATTAAATAATCATAATTATCATTAACAATAAAAAATGATCAAAAAAAATTTTAATCAATTAGTTGTAATGGCAGGTCATAAAATGTTTGTTGTGAATTTTCTTAGTTCTACATACACCTATCCGGAATATTTTCGATTTACACGTCGCATAAACAAATTATTTGTGGACTATTATTACAATTTTATTTTTTGTTTATGCCCTATAACACAACTGCGAGTGTATGCTTTACACATGTTCAAATTTTTACGAATGGACGCTTTTGAACGCTACAAACCACTATTAGAACAACAAATATTGCTTGAAAGTGGCCAACAGACAGATATATTAGAAACCATATCTATTGATATCTCTTTTAAAGAGTTTACAAGTGTGTGTACAAATTATTTATTATATAACTTGTGTGAATCACACAAATTTAAACAAAATCAAATAATTTCACAAATAATTCAATTTTCAAAAAGTGCCGAATTAACCTCTATTCGTCAATTGAATCACACAAAACTTATCAATTCGTGTCCGTTACAACAACACAATTCTAGTGGTAATAATAATTGCGAAATATTAAAAACTTTATTTGTCCAATTGCACGAACATTTGAAAACATTTGATATTTACTATATTGAACTAGATAATATAGAATGGCTAGAAGATCAACAAAATCAATTATGCCTACCGGAACCACAACCCCAAGAAGAAAAAAAGGACGACCACGAAAATCAACAAATACTCCTGAATCAGGTGCCGGAATTAGAGATATTTTCAAAACTTACCGAGCACCAAATGTTAAGTCTGGAAAATATTTTGGAAATTTAAATACTGGACCTGCCTTACATATCAATGCTAAAGTTGGCTGGGCGAGAAACGATCGATATGATATAAATCACAAACAACTTGTTAATTATAATCGTTTTCATAATTATAATCCCATTAAATCTACTGCTTTAGAAGGCACAGATAAATTTAAATTATTATTAGACAAAGGTCGAGTTCGCGTTAATAGTGCTCTGCATAGAGTTAAAAGAATTGTAGGACTAAAACCCACAAATAGAGAACGTGACGCAGCTAATTTAAATTATTATAGACAAAATTTAAAAACTCTTTATAGTAAAACTGCACCTAACTCACAAAAATCATTATATGAACAAGCAATAATGGCTCATGAAAATTTATACTCAAACAACCCAGATTATGCCAAATCAAAAATTCAAGGTATGACTAGAAAAAAAGAACTTTACAATTATCCATTACATGTGCCATCTTCATCTGGAATGGACGAATATCCCGTCTCTCACGCTAATAACCCTACAGTTACAAATGTCATGATAGCTAAAAACAAAATGTATCAAGGTCACGTAAATGCAGAACATAAATTATATTTGGAAAAAGTAAATCCACCACGATCGAGTAGTGTCGCTAATGCAGGAAAAAAACGGGAATAACTTATTTATAATTAAACATACATTTTATTCAATAAATTCTAAAACACACAAATATTTTTCAAAATTTTTTTACATATAACCTTTCTTTAAATAATGGCACGTAAAAAATCCAATTTACTTAAACCTTGGAAAAAATCAAAAGCGGCTGTAGACGACGATGAAATTTTAAACGCCGCTGAAAAAGGCACAGAATTACATGTGGGCACCAAACCACACCAACATTTTAATACCGAAAGCAAACGCTTTAAGCCTCATTTAGTAGACAAGATGGCTCGTCCCAAAATTATAGCAAGGCCATTAAAACACAAAAATACCAATGTACCAGTCATGGTTCCTTATTCAGGAGGAAATATGACTAGAAGAAGAGCAATTCGTCAACAAATGAAGAAAGATCTGCATGAATATTACAAACCAAAGAATGAACAAGGAGGACTTATTATAACAGGCTTACTAGGAAGATCAATTCTTCAACAAAAGAAAAAAGAATATATTGCCTCTAAACAAACAAAACAAGGCGGTTTTATTGGCTCTCTGTTAGCCTATCGAGATTATGTGAATCCTACAGAATTTGTGAATTATGCAAAACATATATCGAACAGAATTAAAGGAAGACACTAACACGTACATTTTTAAATAAAATTTATTTTAAAAAACTTTTTGTTTGTGTTATGCTAAATGATAATTTGTAATGCCACCACCTGTAAATTGTCCATATTTGTTACCACCTTTATTGCCCGAATGTAAATTAGGTTTAAATTGTGGATTTAAAGCACCACCACAATGTGGACATTTTTTGCAAACTCTTCCCATCCAATATTTTTCCAAACCATTCATATTTCTCTTTTTACCTTTTTTGGGAGCCATTGTAAAATAAACAAAATTACGATAGACTGTTTTTTATAATGTATGCAAGTATATCTTTATTGATAAAATTTATTAGTATAATTTATAAAGTTTATTAGTAGGGCAGCAATCATTTATTTTATTATTTAATAACATGAAAAAAATGTAACTAATAATAGCGATTAATAGAATTAGTCATGCATTTTGATTAGAACCATTGGTTGTTGTTTCGTTTAATTCTGTTGCTATGTTGGTAGCGCAAGCAAGACATAATGGTTTTATGTCTAATCTGGTTGTTTTGCTTATGGCGATAGGTGCCGAGCAAATTTCGCATACACATTTTTTGGCGGCGTGCTTCTCACCATAGTTAAAATAGTGACGATTACAAAATTGACAATGGTTCCTTTTTCGATCTTAAATGAAAAATTAAATTAAAATTCTAAACGCCAAACATTCTGTAACTCTTTTTCTGCTTTCTCGTTCCAATATGGTTCTGAAAGCAGAGGTTGTTGAGGATCTAAAACTGCTTGGTAAGGAGGCACAAATTGAATAAATCGATCTGATAACTGCACAGTAGTATCACTTGTATTAACAAGTTTAAAATAAACGTATCCATTTTTAACCAAATGATTTGGAGTAAACAAAACAATTCCACGTCGAGCATATCGCGAACGTAAAACAAACATTCCATCAGTATTCCACATTTGCCAAACTTCAGTACTAAAATTCAGACGTGTGGACAACAATAATGTGCCTTGTGGTTCAATTTTGAAAAATTTACCATTGCCAAAAGACAAATCAATACCACTAGCAAAATATGAACTTAACCATAATGTACAAGGCCAGAAACAATACCAAGATTCAGGCTCTGTATTCCACAAACTATCCTTAGGTGTCTGAGAAAACCAAAACGACGATGTATTCTGTTTCATAAAATTGTCGTTATCTGCCAAAAACACTCTAAATGGATGTATTACTGACAAAGCTTGACGAGTATGTAAGGTAAATTGCTTTTCAGTGTCATCTCTGTCCACTGGCCACGAGCATTTACACGAACTTTTACGCAAAGTTATAAAACGTTCAAATTTATAATCAGAGTCAATTAAAGTTGGTGTCGCTGTATAAATGAAATCTTGATCCTCATGCTTAAATTTTAAACAAGACCCTAAAATATACACCCCCTCATGTTCGTGTGGAGATGGTAATAATTTATGACACATTAATGGAGATATTAATGAATCAAAATTTGGTTGTTCGCCAATATCTAATTTAAAATTGGTGGTTGCAAAATTGTGATTATTTATACAGTCACTCATACGGTCCATAAAATCATCATAACTAAATTGCTCCACATGTAAATATTTAATGTCTTTAGGACAATATACAAAACTATCAATATCAATATCCGCTTCTTTTTGATTTAAATAACCACAATATGCATAAGTCCCATATTGAACCACACGAAATTGAACTTCGCTCGACGCACAACAAAAATTAGATCTTGTTGGCCCAATAGTTAAATTTTTTATACTCAATTGCCACCTTTTCTTACTACTACTTTCAAACCAAGCTAAATCTCGTTTATTGATCCAGGTATTACTTATTATAATAAAAAAAAACAAACTTGCGTTAACTGCTTTACGGCTACGATCGTTCGCAATATCTTCAGTAGTTGGAGTATCTAAATTCTCAAAATCTTCATGTTGTTCTGAACTGTTTGGTGGTACCACATTACTTTCAGCCATTTGTTAAATTTGTTAAATTTTTTGTTAAAAAAATTCTCGTATCCACTGGTAGATTACGTCTTTAAATTTTCTTTCAGATGAGCTATTATTTATATCCACCAAAAGCACCCGCTTTAACCATTGATAAAGTTCAGAACGATCGGTCATATCGTAGAGAGTTTCATTTAAGCGATTACTTCTGAGATTTTCTAATCTTTCTACTAATGAGTCACGAGCTTTTAATACGTCATCATTTTTTTGTTTTATTACTGCTGATAACAAACTTGGTTGAGCAACACTTGTAAAAGGTGTGCGTCGATGTAAAATTCTTTCCAAACGTACAGCATTTAGAACATGTGATAAGTTAAATTTTATTATCAACGTAATATTTTCCAAATTTATATCATCAATATGACGACCTTTCATCTTACTTTTGATACTTGCAACTACTGCGTCTTCTAAAAAAGCAAACATATCTTTCTCGTTTTCCTCTTTATTAATCATGCGCTCTAATAAGTTGAACAAGATAGCATATGCTCTTTCAACTGAAATTTGCTCGGTCAGCAAATAAATACCGTCATTTGATGAGTCACGATGATTAGATATAATTGCTAATTCAACAGAAACAATTTTAATTTCGTTAACATCTCGACGAACATTCCTTAAACCCAAATCTAACAATAACTGTTCGTCATCATTTTGAAATATTGCGAAAGCATCTACAATTGCCTGTAAACGTTGTCTTGTTAAAGACGGAATTTTTAAATCCAATTTGTAATTGTTATTGTCATCTATGTACGCTTTATAATCTCTAATGTTTAATCGACTCAATAATTCATTTAATAAATTAGTTCCTTTAACTTTACGTTGTGTTAATTTTCGGAAATTATCGTACAACTGTTCATCATCTTCATCTTCTGCGATTGGTACATTTTCTTCATCAGTACTATTATAATCATCCTCTTCATCCATTATTTAAATTGCTCTTATTTTTTTTGAATGTTAAATTTTTTTATATCTACACATTAAAATCTAAAAAAATTTTTTCAATTAAATATATACTGATAAAATTAATAATTTTATCTTTATTTGATTATAGAAAAACGACGAATAATATGAGTAAATTCGAATTTGACGACTCACTCCCGTTACGTACCAATGAAAATTCAAAAAATAAAAATTCACCACTTGTCCTTATTAAAACTGTATTTGGTATAACCTTAACTGAGGAAGAATATGAAGAATGTCTTAAAATAGGTTTTATAGATCTCGATTCTATTGACAAGCATATAACAGCTTATAGAACTGCAATAGCGGAACATGATGCAAATGTAAAACAAAATTGGTTCCAACAATTTATGAGTTCAATGCAAGATCGTTTTAAAAATTACTTTTCAACTGATGAAGGTCCGTTAAAAGATATTTTATCAGGAGTGCTTCCTCGGCCAGTATTTGACATGTTATACAAAAAAAATTCTGCTCCATCAACACCACAAATTACATCTGAAAATTTACAAACAAGTAATGATATAGTAAACCATTACGAAAAAGAACTTGAAAATGGAGAAAATATTGATGGCGCTAAAAGAGTTGTCTCTGAAGCGATCTCAAATTGGAGAAAAAAACAAGTTGGACGAAAAACAGAAGGTTACATGAACACTTTAACAACACTCATGTCTCCGCAATATCTTGAATCAAAGTTTCCAAATGTTTATGAAAGATTTAAAGACAGAAATAATGATAAAACATTTAATAAATTTTGTATTGGTACTGCTGATCAAGTTGAAGATACTTTTTCACAATTACTTGACACAACCTTGTTCAAGTATTTTTCACTTGCTAACCGAGGCTTAGCAATGTCTCAAATTTACCAAATTGTGTGTGATGAACCAACACGAAATATCTGCTCTAGATCAATGTTACCTTTAGACTTTAACGAATTAGGTGTAATTCCTCGCAATCTTTTTATGCAACTACCACAACCAAAAAAAAATCCAGCTGGATTAACAATGATTGTTAATGATATTGAGGCACTTGAAAGGGTCGAAAATCAATTATCAAATTTTCCTTTAGCTGATGCTAATGCCCCAAATATGTTTTGTTTCGCCGCAGATCCTCAATTAACTCAAACAGCGACCATGTCAGAAGGCTCATTTGCAATCCCTAATTATCAAAGTACTGTATATATTGCTAAAGCTATTCAAGACTACGTCAATAAGCATGGGACACATCCCACTACTTTAATGGGAACCAACACTCCAGTAAATCAAGTTTTAGTTAAAAAAAATCCAGACGGATCCACTGAAGTTGTGGTGAGTGGTGCTGAAGCCACAATAGCAGATCTTACTAAAAATATTCTTCAAGTACCTTCCAAACCAACGGAAGATGAAAAAACTATTCCAGCAAGGCCACAACAACCACCACCACCACCACAACCACCTCAGCAACCACCACAACAGACACCACAAAAACCACCACAACAACAATCAAAACCTGCAGATAAAGATGATTTTAGTGAATTTAATGTAAATGAGAAAGATGATGATGGTGTTACTATTTCTGAAATGAAAGACGGTGTTGAGGTCCCTCAACCAGCGGCTTCTTCCGCACCTCCAAACATCGGTTCCAATTTTGTTGCTAATACAGAAGGTTCAAGTGTAAAATCCGATACACCTACCGCACCTAGTAAAGAAGATTATAATGCTGAATTATTGGCAAAACTTGCAGCATCAACCCGTGTTACAGATGGTATATATAATGATCAAAATAATTTTAACACCGTTTTACATAATGAAGCCATAAACACACATCTAAATAGTAAAGAAAATGCGCCATCTACTGACACTAATTCAGACACTCAAGCACCAAAGAAACCAGCATCTCTTTTCGAAACTATTTCGTCTTTCTTTGGTTACCCCTCTAAAGTAGAAAAAAAAGAAGAAGTAGTTATACCAAAAACTAATGAAGAAGTAGTACAACCAAAAACTGATGAAGAAGAAATAATTATGGACACATCCTCAAAGCCTTCAAATTCTAAAATAGACAGCGTCACAGGAGCACAATATTTTACAGAATCTATGATGGACACTACTCCTAACGGATTAAATGTGCATACAGATCCAGTGACAGGAAATAAAATAATCCGAACTGAAGATAAAAAAATCGGTCAAGAAGAGCCACCCAAAATTATCGAATCAGAACTTAGTAAACAAGTTAGTAATACTCAAGAAAAAGCTAAAAACGAAGCCAAAAATAGTCGAGTATCGAATGTTGAATATACGCCAGAACAACGCGCTCCTCAATATGTTACCATACCATCTATAAATGTAGAAGAACGTGCTGATTTGATTAAAAAGTATAGTGAAAAATTAAAAATGATGTGTGAAGAAGCTAGTAATAAATTGGCGAATAGAGAACCTTCTACCGATGAATTAGAAGTAATACATCACTTAGTTACCTCATGTAATGGCTTACAAAACTATCGAGCTATCTGTAATAATCCACTCATGTACAAAGATTGTCTAGCCCCTGAAATTATTTTAAATTTACCCGTCAATCCTGTTGGTATCGATTCTGTCAATGTTCCGGTAAAATCAATTGATACAACTTCAGCAATTGACAACGAAGAGGCCAAAAAAGTAATAGAGTCAATTAAACAAAATTCTGGACAATCAACAGCTGCAAGTGCATATGAACCACAAGTCCAACAAACTACAAAAATATTCAATTTAGCCAGTGGGTTAGATTTACAAGACATGTTAACATCTCTTATTAATGCTCAGAGTCAACAAACAAATTCAAAACTTATTATAAGAAATATTCCATTAGCTATAACAAACGATTTGGGTATAAATCAATTAGATGTAAACACTAATTACGACGTTCAATTTGATCCGGAAACTCGTGAAATGCAATTTATTACTGCTAATAAAGCATTCATCGCAGATGATGAAAATCGCGAACAATTTCTTCAAGGTATGCGAGCCATAACTACTGGTCTATTAGCGACCTCACAAACTGGATTTGTTACGGCCGTAGATTTTGACGGTTTGTACAATAATTACAAAGCAGAATATTCTAATCCAAACAAAGAAGCAGCCAAAGTAATGGAAAATAATAAAAAATATGAAGAACTAATTCGTCAAGAAAAAGCGAAAATAAATAACGAACTAGCCATACAAGCCTCAAAGAAAAAAACTTTTGAAGATTTGGATTTTATGATAAATCCCATGTATGTCAATGCTTTTGGATTAACCTTTGACAAAAGTAACATTTTACAAAAATCAAATTTCGTTTATCGAGTACCTGAGCAATTTGGACAAAGTGTCATTCCTGCTACATCTTTACAAGGCATTCCAGTATTTGAGAACTATAAAATACAAGCAGTTACATTCGCTCTTGCAGACATCACCCAATCACGCGCAATCTGGACTGACGTTATTGTTGAAGAATTAATACAAAAAAATCATATAGCTCGTTGCCAAAATTTGCTTTATAACCCGAAATATCAAGAAACGATGAACGTAATAACTCAAACTCAAGCCACAATACCTCAAAATCAAGCTTGCGACGAAATAAAAAAAGCAATTTTATTAACAACGACTTTAAATCGTGAATATCTAAATGCTCGCATGACTTTATACAGCAATAATCTTAAAGAACATAATGTATTGTTTTTAAATTCCGACCTTATTCCAGATTTAGTATCAAGTAATTTTCAAGCAATACGTAATTTTCATCTATTACTACAACAACTAAAATATTTCGATCCTGAAAAAGAAGAAAGTATTGAACTTGGCATGGCCATTTATGATTCTCTTTATTCAACAATTAGTATTTTAATGCCACAAGAAACATTTCCTTTTAATCATTTTCCAAATAATACTAGTTTTAAAGCAATACTAGATGCTATTTATCACCTTATTTCCACGTACATTCAAGAAAATAGTCGCTTTTCAATGCAAATTAACGACAACATACCTGTACAAGAAACAGACCTATTAATGCCTATAAACTTTGTGAGAGAAGCTTATGAAGCTTTAAATTTAGAAAACAAATTACCATCAAAAATAACTGACCAAAATAGAGCCGACTTTCATGCACTTATTCAAGATAATGCGCTTAAAATTTCACAATTTTTCTCCGAAGTTTACCGAGACCTTAAAGTTATATCCAGCATGTATACAGACCAAACAATGCGAGCACCATTTGAAGAATTACAAAAATACTATGACGAAGAGAAAAAAACAGCCCTCAATTTTTCCGCCGCAAAAGCCGGTGACGTTATTGAATCAATAATACGAATGATAAATGTCAATGTTCAAGAACGTGGTTCACGTACATTCAACACAATTGAAAATGATTTAAAAGAACAAGCCGATTTATATGCAGAAGTGGCAAAAAGTTTATATAACGAAATACAAGAAACTAATGCTCAAATGATAATTGCCGGTGAACTAGTTGAACAAGTAAACACTGTATGTAAACAACTGCTTGCTGAAATAACAACTGAAAATTCACAAGACATTACTGATGAAGCATTAGACACGATCAACTTTGCTTTTAATGAAATAAAGAATACTTGCAACACTTATCAAGCCATAAATAAACAAACTAACCAAAATAACCATGTCGTACTCCAAGAAATAGAAACTCTACAAAAACAAGCTACTGCATTATCCGGCGAATACACAAAAGAACAACATGCAGCATTAAAAGAAGAACATAAAAAATTTGGTGAAGCTTTATCTAAATTAATAAATTCATCAAACAAGTTGCAGAAAAAACAATTACTTGGCACTACTAAAGAAATGTCCTTGATGTCGATGGATAAAACTAAGTTAGGAAACATACTTTATGAAGTATATGGCACAGAAGACAAATGGAAACCTTATGTACATAGTTTTTTTAACGAAGCTGAAAAGTATCTTAGTCTCAAAGACACTCGCTTAAAAGCATTTGATGAAACACGCAATTTGCAAAAAAAACAACAATTAAACGAACGACTACAAAAAATAAGTCTACCAAACTTGGATGGATTTAATGAAGCTCTCAAAAAAGCTTTACCTACAAAAAGATCCAAAGAACTAAAAACATCCAACGCCAGTTTTGTTTCATCTTTAACCAATCCAATCGCTTACGTTAAGGCAATGAATGAAACTCTAACTCAAAATGAAATGATTTTAACAAGCACTTTACGCACCTACAAAAACATGAAACGAGAGAAATTTGAAATTGATGAATCTAAACGAGCGTCGGCAGCTCATAGTGCATTTGTTGCTGCTAATATTGCTGAAGATTCGAGCGAAAAACCACAAACACGTACATATTTAGACTATTTAGGTAATGCTTTTAATTTAGGAAAAACTAAAATTCCTAATAGAATAGAATTACCAAAATTTACTAGTAGCAATACACCATTGACAGTAAATAAGGTCGCTGATCAATTATCAAATATTAAAGCACAAATTGATCAACATTTACAATTCGGTACAAAAAAAGAAAACCATCATTATGAAGCAACAACTTTAGGATTAAAAGCTATAGAAGCTCTTAAATTTATCGATCCTCGACTTTTTAAAAATTTTGAAGAAAACATACAACAATCTAAGGCATTTTCTTGGGAGTTAATAGGTTATGATAAAGCAGCAAACGATCAATTTTCGCTAACTGAGTCTAACGCAAGACCATCTACAATACCTACATTAACTGAAGCTCCTTCTAAAGAAACCATCACATCACTTGATTATATACAACAATTAAAAGAAGCAACTTCACCAGCTGTCTCAGACTCAGTCAGCAGTTTAATAGAAAGTTTATTAAAACTTGCAACTCAAAGTCCTGCTTTAGCATATGCTTTAAAAACAGCTAATGCAGAAGAAGGAGCCTCTTATAAACTTAAGCAAATGACTAAACGAATAAATGACAAATTAATAGAAAAAGATTATGAAGAATTAAATCAATTGTTTATGAAATATAATCTTATAAATGACGTAAAAGCTAATGATTTAGTAAGTGCCTTTTATGATGTTTCCTCCAATCGCAAAGCTTCCTGGGAAGTTAAAAAATCGCTGTTAGATTTAACACGCGTAGCATTTCTAGATCATCTAGTGACCATGAGCAGACAAAAAGCAGCATTTGAAACCAAACAATTTTTATCAGATAATCCTAGTGCATTAGCAATGGAAGCAAGTATAAGGTTCTCAAGAAATCACGACAATATACTAAAAGAACAAATTGGAGAATTTGTAGTTAAGATTAATACAATAACTCAACGTTTAGCGGATTCTCAAACAATAGATTACTCAATATCTATGACAAAAACCTCAGATTCTTTAATAAGTGATAAATCAGTACTAGATGCATTAACGCCTTCACAACAAGCAACTATTACAGACAGCGCAAGAGCCATTATTGGTTTAGATGCAACTAAATCTGAAAATGAAAAAGATTTACTAAAAGCACAACAAACTCTTAAAGCTGCTGTTGTTGATTTTGACGAACAAGAAGCTAATATTAATGTAGGCTGGATAAGTAGAATTTTGGGATGGGGTTCTGTGGCTGAAAAAAGCGCACTTAGAGCGGCTAGTGATAAGTTACAACCAATTTTACAAGATATTGGTAATTATAATACTGTACGTATGTCTCAGGCACCTAGACCAGAGATTGATCACAATCAAATTGATTTAGAAAAATTAAAAAATGAATATTTCCCTCATCAATTACGTTTGCATTCTCAAGATGCCCATTTAACTCCTAGTTTACTAAGTTTTGATGTGGCTATAAAACATTTATTTACATTAATTGAAAACATAGCTTATAGTCCAGATAAATTTGACTTATCAACCGAAAACAAAGCTGTCATAGATGCCGCTGTTGCAAACATTCAAGATAAAAATCCACATAATGAAAACATTTTACGTATAACAGCCGCATTAACGGCCAACAATTTATTTGGAAATCCTTCTATTGAACGATTATTATCTATTTACCGCACACAGCTGTATCCAATGATTCAATCGCTTGGAGACGGTAAAACACGTAATTTTATAAAAAATCAATTTGTTGATATTATTGTTTCCATGTCAATTCCACAACATCCACTGAGTAGCTCGCACACAAACACAAAACTTTCCGAATTTCTTCAATATTGTTTGGGTGTTGGAGCGTTGAGTACTAATTCTCCAATATACACTGAACTTACCAATGTTCTCTATTCCAACTTTTTACCTTCAAACGAAGAAGGTGAATTACAACATCAACGACAATTTAGTGATACCACAGGAACTTATTGGGCTCAACAAATTGCCAAAACAATTTTAGAATTTACTGAAGACGATTTAAATGTATGGAACGTTAATAGCCAAAAAGAATTCGATGAATACGATCAAAGTCATTTTACAACAAAAGCTGAAAAAGCCGCCAAACAATTCAATAATTGGTTAACAGATAAAGCAAATGTACCTATAAAAACAGCTAGAATTCAAATAAAACAAGAATTAGACAAATTTAATGGTCATAATCTTTTTGAAATATTAATTAATTGTGTTAAAATAATGACCGACTTGCGTACAGCTATTTCGGAAAGATATATCGCTATTTACTCTGATGCAACTAATATATCTCACCCGGAATTTCTTGAAGAATCAATATCAAACGATCCTATTTATAAAAAAGCCGTTGCTAATCAAGAACAATCCTTTTATTTAAGGGCTGTAGCGCATAATATTGATCCATCTAGTGGAACCCTTTTAGATGTGGCCGCTAGCGCTATTTACGAACAAACTGTTCCATTTTATCTTAATACCTTATCAAAAGATGTATTGTACAATGCTGATATGACATCTCATGAATTTTTTAAAGGAATCAAATCACTTGAAGAAAAACAAAAAAATTTAGAAATAGTTGATGCTAGAGTTAAATCTTTCTTACTAGATGGTAAGGCATTACCAGACCTTCGCACACATATAAGCAATTTTAAAAGTTTGCTGCAAAGTAATTTACAATTACTAGCTTTATGTGGAAATACTAAATTAGCCAACGAATTAAAAGCATGTAGAGAACATCTAGTTGACACTCAACAAATTATGCGTGAAAAATATGGAATGCCAGAAAATTTATTAGCCAATTTTACAATCGTTCCTCCATATACTAACGAATGTGAACCTACTTATGTTAAATTGGATGACATGCAAGAACAAATGCTTAACGATTTCCTTGGAACAATTTTAAAACAAACCGAAGATCTAAGAATGAGACTTTTTACAATTTGGCATCGTATAGGTGAAATAACTGACCCAGAATCAGAAACATATAAAGAAGCTCATAACAACCTTGGCTTTCTTGAGGAAAATTTGTATGATGAAGGAATGAAAAAGTTAAGGCAAAATACAAAAGCAGAACTAACCAATTTAAGTTACAAATTATGGACAGAAATTCCAAAAAGAGGACGAGTATTTGAAATAGAAAATTCTACTTCTAAAAACAGCCGAACCACATTCGATCTTACAGGCGATAAATTACAAACTTTATGGTTAGCGGGATTTCAAGGCGCTCGCAATATTGCCACCAAATATTCACAATTCTCATCTAATTTAATGGCTTATATCGGTCAAACCAGTAACATGTTAAAACACGCTTATGATTTTACCACTGAAGTTTGTAAAAATGTTATTATTTCAAAAAACGGTAACATTGTGAACTTGTTTGGATACCAAAAATATTTTGCACAACAACTAACCTGGCTAAATATATTAGCACAATTGTCAATACAACACACGACAGACGTCGAACTCGCTTCATTTACTAATCAGTTTATAGCCGGGCCACAATCTATGTTAGCCAATCCGAACGCCATCACTACCGATTCACGCGAATTTCAATTACAAGTATTGAATAACCGACAAAAATATTCTTCTTTTAACACTATTGTGTCCAGTGTAACCACATTAAAACTTCATACTGATTTACAATTTTACATTAATCAATTAAAAGCATTTCGTACTGTATGGCCTTCATATTTGGCCAAAATTAATCCTTCACACAATTCTCAAACCGTGGGACAATATCAAATGACAAAAATTTACACAATGTTAGACACTATAGCTAATAATGCCTATAAATGTTTAAACGGAACACCATTAAAATCAACTACTAAAGAATTACTAAAAGATTTTAACCATTTCAACAGTACAGCTGAATGTCATGACGCTGAATGTTTAAATGAAATGATTACAAAAACTGATATTTTAATCAACGCGCTAGCACGCATACAAAACGATATATACCTTCATTACTATGTAAACAATCATGCTAGATTCCATCTTGTTGCACCAAATATTTCACCTAATTTCCAAAATGAAACTACCATATTTGCCCCAAAAAGTTTTTTCTTTAAAAATATGGATCAATATTTAACCAATACAAGAGAAACACCTTCGGCATATCAAGAGGCTATGTTACAATTAAGAAATATGGAATTCCAAGCACCTATATGGAAGTCAATTAAAAAATTTGTTTCTGGTAGTAAAAGTTATGATTTATCAGATTTTCAAGCACCAAGTGATTATGGTGTATGGTTAACACAACAAAAATTAGACGAACTATATATGTGGAATCTATACGGAACAAATATTTTAGATGATCCAATGAGATACATAGATTTAATGAACGAATATAGCTCTTCAAAAAGTTACCAATTCAGGAGCCCAGATGGTTTATTTCGCAATCCAAAAAGCATAATGGTGGAATTTATTGATACATTCATGCCCAATGCGCTTATACAACCATTACAAGCTATTACTACAAACTGGGAAGATTATGATCCAAGCTTATTTTCCATTCTAGAATCGTCTGCATGGGTTAAACAACAAATGATTGAAGCTTACCCTATTTTAAAAAATGTGCAAGATTTAGAAGAATACTTAAATTCAAAACCAACTGACCAAGACCTTCGTTCAGATTTAGAGGTACAACTTAATCAAACCTTAGAATTAAAAGATCGCCAATATGGTTTAGATTTGAGAACAAAAATTGCTGATTTAAGCAACTTATCACGCCAAAAGAGAAAATACCCAGAACAATATACGCCAATATATAGTAGGTTTGACATACCCGCTGAAGAAAAATTACGCCAACAAAAACGAAAACAAGCTTTTGTTGACACGTTACACGAACCTACAAATGATGGGACCAAAAAATACATTCCAGCCAGTAAAATAGCAGAAACACAACAACAACATCAAAAAGAACTTGAAAAAGCAAAAGAAGGGGCTGGCGTTATGACCGAAGATATTAAAATTAGACATAAATTGCCACCGGGATATGATGATGGATTTACAGGAGGGGCCGTTATGCGTAAAAAATACAGTGAAAAACCATGGCGTAGTGAATTAAGACCTGCAACAACAGAACCATTATCTGCTCATATAATTAAGCCACATCATTATCAGAAAATGAAATACAACTTGTCAAATCCAGTAAATTGCGCGCAATGTGGATGTAGTACGGATAAATTACGAACCGCTGGCAACATACCATCAGATTTAACATGTGATACATGTTATAAAAGCAATTACAATAAACTATCTGATTGGCAACACAATGTTTCATCAACCAATCAACACCATTACTTAAATGCTAACAACGAACGCGAACGTGATCTTTTACATCAACACAATTTTAACAATTTCTTAAACAAACCGATGAGCGAAACATGGAAAGAACACAAACGTATTGCCACATCTGAACCTTCAAAAATGTTTTATAATGCAAAAAAATTAACTTCACATTATAAACGTCGTGCTGGTATCGCGATAGATCATCCAGCACAATTAACAGATCTTGCATATATGTTAATGAGACACATGCATCATCCAAAAGGTGAACAACCAATATTTAGAGATAATTTGCGATACGCTCTAGCAAAAGCACAACATCATTACAAAACAAGCCCACATTCACACATAACACAAACAAAATTTAATTATCACACAAGACATATTCCAGCTCTTGCAGCTGCTTTTCATCATGACAAAAACTTATTAAACCATTTTTATATTCCTACTAATTAATTAAACAAAAAACTTCAATAAACTATGATAAAACATCAACTATAAAGTCTTCAAAAAACATTCTTTCATTTGTGAGTACACGTAGCTCAACAGGTAGAGCGCCAGCTTTCGAGCAGGAGATGCGCGGTGCAAATCCCGTCGTGTGCTTAATTTGATACGAGCTATTCTCATATTAATATTTCTATGTAAAACATAAAATAACACTATCAGAATAGCTTGTATCAAATTTTTTATCATCTAGTTATGCTCTCTTATCAAAAAAACACTTGATTAACGCTA
>Ga0214917_10002273_pt1 | contig 23681 bp, 27 predicted proteins | sample LL_1208_BB_MetaG_FD_177983 | JGI IMG/M metagenome (GOLD analysis project Ga0214917, IMG submission 177983) | Freshwater microbial communities from Lake Lanier, Atlanta, Georgia, United States - LL_1208_BB | ecosystem: Environmental > Aquatic > Freshwater > Lake | place: USA: Georgia | collected...
AGAGCCTTGTTGCAACCTCCACTCCTACTTTCTGTACTTCAAGTGGATTGTCAGCAACTGCTTCGAAGCGCGCTCGAATGGCGCCTGGAATCTCCGTTCCCGATAGTTCTGCAAAACGAATTATTTGTTTGACATTTGTCACTGGCATAATCCCTGGAATCAAGTCGAGATCAGGTAGCTCACTTTCTACTTCTTCCATTAAACGTTTCCACGAGCCAACGTCAAAGAAAAACTGTGAAATAGCAAAAGAGGCGCCAGCTTCTGCTTTCTTTCGTAGCGTCACAAAATCCTCTTCTCGAGTGGCGCTCGCTGGGTGGCCATCGGGAAAGACTGCAACGCCCACTTCAAAACCCATCTCACGGGCAAGTAGAACTAACTGATCAGCATGATCGAAACCTTGGGGAGTGGAAATCCATTGACTGCTCGGCCCTCCAGGAGGATCTCCGCGTAACGCGAGCACCCGTGAAATTCCTGCCTCCTTGTATTGTTCAAGCACGCCACGAATTTCAGTTCGCGTTCCCCCTACACAAGTTAAGTGAGCAACTGTAGGGATTCCTGTTCGCGCAGTAATCTCAGATGTAATTCGCGTAGTGCGATCTCGAGTACTTCCGCCTGCGCCATAAGTAACGGAGAGAAAATCTGGCGAAATATCTGATAACTGCGCCAAGGTCTCCCAAAGGCGATCCTCCCCCACGCTATCCTTCGGCGGGAATAACTCAAAAGAAAGGCCTGTCGAAGAGTTCACGGCAGTCAGGGTAGCGTTGCTTCATGCTTTCTGGCTCTCGTTTAGAGATTGACCGCGCCCTTGACCTCTTTCTCACTGGGGCCCATCGCGAGTTAATAGCGATTGACTCCGCGCTGACTGAAGTCAGTATCGCCCTCAAGGAATTCCTCGCTGGTGGTAAGCGCCTACGCCCCCTCTTTGCCGTCGCCGGCTCCATAGGAGCTGGCGGTTCCGCAGATGATCCAACTCTTTTCAGAGCGGCAGCGAGTTTGGAGCTACTCCAAGCATGTGCGCTCATTCACGATGACATGATGGATGGCTCCGATACTCGACGCGGTGCCCCATCGATGCACCGTCGATTTGAAGAGAACCATCGAGCGCGAAGCGGACTCGGAGATAGTGAAAATTTTGGGAGCGCCACTGCGCTACTACTAGGAGATCTCGCGCTCGTCTGGTCAACTCAAGCCCTCAACCAGGCAGGCCTCAACGATTCGCAACTTCGAGCAGTCAACCCAATTTTTGACATCATGCGCGTGGAGTTAATGGCTGGTCAATATCTAGATATCCATGGCGGTAGTCGACCTCAAATGTCGGTAGCAGATGCGCTCAAAATCGCTACCTTTAAATCTGGTAAGTACACCATTGAACGTCCGCTACATTTTGGTGCTGCGCTCGCTGGCGCAGATATGGAACTCCTTACTATCTACAGCGCATATGGAAATCCTCTAGGAATTGCGTTCCAACTACGAGATGACTTGCTTGGCGTCTTCGGAGATAGCTCAGTTACCGGCAAGCCAGCGGGAGATGATCTGTTGGAAGGGAAAAGAACTGCGCTCGTTGCTTATGCACAAGAGCGCTTCTCGACCTCGGAAAGTCAGGAGTTCTTCGAACTGTTTGGGAAGAAGAATCTGACCATGGATGAGATAAATGTCATGCGTGGAGCGATTCAAAGCGTTGGCGCCGTTGATTTCATCGAGAAATTAATTGAAGAGAAAACTATCCTTGCCTTAGAAGCCATTAAGAATCCACGGATAACAAGTGCAGGGCGAGAACTTCTCTCCGAGCTTGCAATTAGGGCAACCCAAAGGAGCGCGTGATGCGAAAAGTTTCAGGGCCAACCGACAAAGTAATTGTCGTTGGCGCTGGACTTGGTGGCCTCAGCGCGGCGCTTCGCTTAGCCGGAGCAGGGCGCGAAGTAACAATCATCGAACGTGAATCGGTGCCAGGCGGAAGAAATGGCTTAATAGTCGATCAGGGTTATCGCTTTGATACCGGCCCAACAGTTTTAACAATGCCCTCGCTCATTGAAGATGCTCTTGCTTCTGTAGGCGAGAAACTCTCTGATTGGCTCGAGCTGATTCCGCTACGCCCCCTTTATCGAGCTTTTTATCATGATGGTTCACAACTTGATGTCTTCCCCGACACTGCTGAGATGGAAGAGGAGATTGCTCGCGTTATCGGCCCCTCAGAGGCGCTTGGCTATCGGAGATACGTAGATTTTGTAACGAAGTTATACAAATATGAGATAAATGATTTCATCGATAAAAATATCGACTCGCCGCTTAACTTACTCACGCCAAATCTTGCTCGGTTAATTGCAATTGGCGGCTTTAGAAGGCTCGCCCCTAAAGTGAATCAATACTTAAAAGACCCGAGAACGCAAAAGGTGTACTCCTTCCAGGCAATGTATGCGGGAGTTAGTCCACAACAAGCACTAGCGATTTATGCGGTGATTGCTTACATGGATTCAGTGAATGGAGTCTTCTTTCCAAAGGGTGGGATGCATGCGCTACCCCGGGCGCTCGCTGGCGCGGCAGAAAAACATGGCGTCAAGATTCGTTACTCAACGATGGTAAAAAGCGTTGCCACAAAAGGCGGACGTGCCACAGGGGTAATCACCGATAGCGATGAGTTTATTCCCGGCGATGTGGTTGTCTTAAATCCAGACCTACCTATCGCATATAAGGAGTTGCTCAAGAAAGAACCTCTTGATGTAAAGCGATTAAATTACTCTCCATCATGCGCGGTGATGCTCATTGGCTCTAACAAACACTATGACCATATCGCTCATCACAATATTCATTTTGGTCAATCCTGGAATGGCGTCTTCGATGAATTAATTAAGAAGAAAACTTTTATGTCAGATCCTTCACTCCTCGTGACTGTCCCTACCTACGATGATCCCTCACTTGCCCCTGTGGGAAAATCTTCTTATTACGTGCTCTTTCCCACTCCAAACCTCAACTCAGATATCAATTGGAGCAAGGAGCGCAACCGGTATCGCGATGAAATGATTCGCACTCTTGAAGCACGTGGATACAACGACTTCGCCTCGGGTATCGAAGTAGAACACTTAACAACTCCCGTTGAATGGCGCGCCCAAGGAATGGAGGCTGGCGCACCATTTGCCAGCGCACATACCTTTTTCCAAACGGGACCATTCCGTCCTCGAAACCTTGCGCGCGGTATCGAGAATGTTGTCTTTACCGGATCTGGAACCCAGCCTGGCGTTGGCGTACCCATGGTGCTGATCTCCGGAAAATTGGCGGCTGAGAGAATCATCGGAAAATGAGCGCGCGTGAACTTGATGCAGCTGAAATTTTCACCCCTGAATTGCGAGCCTCATACGCTGAGTGCAAAAGGCTCAACTCTTTGCATGGCAAGACTTATTACTTAGCGACGCTATTACTACCGCCCAATAAACGCCCCTTTGTCCATGCACTTTATGGATTTGCTCGCTATGCCGATGAAATAGTTGATGACCTCCAATCAACTTTAAGTTCTCAAGAGAAAGCAGATGCGCTCTCCACGTGGAGCGCTGGAATTATCAGAGATCTAGAGCTGGGGGTAAGTCATGATCCTATTGGCGCTGCCCTTGTCGATACGGTGCAACGTTTTAATATCCCAATCGATTACTTCCGCGCCTTCTTGCACTCAATGTCAATGGATATCACTGTTTCCAGATATCACACTTATGAGGGGTTGATGGAATACGTCTATGGCTCAGCCGCAGTAATTGGATTAGAGATGGTGCCAATTTTGGGGACGCTCTCTGCAGAGGCTTATCCGGCAGCAGAGAAACTCGGCATCGCATTTCAACTTGCCAATTTTATTCGCGATGTAGGGGAAGATCTAGATCGAGGGCGAATCTATCTTCCACTCAATGAATTAGCTTCATTTAATGTCACTGAAGAAATGTTGAACCAGCGAGAAATTACGCCTCAGATACGCGAGGCTCTTAAATTTAATATCGAACGTGTGCGCCAACTGCAACGGGAAGCGGCGCCGGGCATCGAACTTTTAGCGCCAGAGAGCCGGCCATGTATTGAAGCGGCAAGTGAGCTCTACTGCGGAATAGTGGATGAAGTTGAGAGAATTGATTATCAGATCTTTGCAAAGCGAGCGAAGACATCGACAACCCGAAGGCTCTCGGTGGCTATTCCTGCCCTTGGCCGCGCTCTTGTTGCACGCCGCGAGCTCCCCAGTAAATCCATAAACTAATCACTCCCAGTATCAAGGCAAAGCCAAATAGGAGATCCTCTGCCGGAGCGCTGGCAATTCGTAACCCCGAGATAAATGGGTCGCGGTACATCACAATTTTGCGCGATGTCAGCCACCAGTTCGTTAGTAATTGAAATGGCAAGATAATTGCATACGAAGTCCAAAACGCTCGACGTAAAATCATTCGTCGTTTTGTGATAAAGAGGTCAAATAAAATAGCAAGCGGAACGGCGGTGAGCGCTATCTGAGTGTACGTCACTTGTGCTCCACTTCGTGACTTGACTCATCCCTTTTTTCATCGCCAAAAACCCATTTTTTATTGCTTCGTTTTACAACACCCACTGCTTCTATTGTCATAATGGCAGCTAGTGGTACGACAGTGAAAAAGAGCAGCTCTTCCAGAGGAATCCCTCCTGGAGTTTTCAATCCAAGAATCTGTTCGCCATCGAAATGCCAGTGGCCGCGACTAATGGCATAGAGATCCCAGACAATGAACATTGCCGCTATTGGCGCGATGCTAAGGAACGCTCTTTTAATTCGGCGCAGTACACCAACTTTCAAAAAAATTTCCAACCAGAATGAGCCAACGAAGGTGAATCCAATCATCGCTAAGTACCCGAACTTAAGCACCCTTAATGCTATCCTCTTGATACACGGGAGCCGCTACTGGAGCGGCTGAGAGGGTGGGTAGCCACCGACCGTTAAGACCAGTCCGGTAATGCGGATTTGGAAGGAGCAACGTTGATTCTCTTCACCGCCTGGGACTACCAAGTATCACTCTTGGAATTTGCCGCAGCAACCACCTCTTTAATCGCGGTCTATCTGGGCACGACGGGCCAAAAAGTTATGTGGCCATGGTGGATTATTAGCTCTGCGCTCTATGCGATCTGGTTTATCGATGCAAAGTATTACGCCTCATTTGCCACCCAACTGATCTTTGTTAGTTTTGGGCTCTGGGGTTGGGTCGCATGGAAGAAAACTGGCGCTGAGCCAGCGGCTCTCTCATTTCGCGGTCGCGTAATTTCAGTTATTGCATTTGCCATATGTTGGATTGCCTTTGCGCCCTATTTGAAATCAGTAGGAGCGGTTGCTATTTGGAGCGATACCTTTGGCTTACTTGGCAGCTTGATTGCACAAGTAATTATGGTCAAAGAGAAATGGGAGAATTGGGCGCTCTGGTTTGCGGTTGATATCGTCTTGACCATTCAATATTTCCGCGGTGGTGCTTATTTCACATCTTTGGTTTATCTCATTTTCACCGCTATCGCCATCCTCGGCTGGATACGATGGTACAAAAGCGCCAAGGAAGTCGATGGTTTCAGTAATGCCCAGCACTCTCTTTAATAAAATCGATTCGTTACTTCAGGGGCGGCGCGAATCATTCAATACCACTACCCCGGTATTTGTGATCATCGATGGTCCAGCAGGTGCTGGTAAGACCACGCTCGCTTCTCAAATAGTTTCTCATTTTGGTTTCGGCGAAATAATTCATTGCGATGATTTATATAACGGGTGGAAGGATGCACTCACGGCCACTCTTGAGCGAACAATTGGAGAGTGGATTCTTAAACCTATCGAAGAGTCTCGGCCGATTCAGATAAGAAAATTCGATTGGCAGAGAAATACTTATGGTGAAGAGATAACCCTTCCGACTACGCCGCTAGTCATTCTCGAAGGGGTGGGTTGTGCGATGAAGGGCGCAGCACAAAGCGCCGATCTATCAATTTGGATGGATATTCCGGTTGATCTTGGTTTAGAAAGAGTTCTTGCTCGAGATGGAGTGGAAATAAGAGAGGAGATGCTCCACTGGATTACCCAACAGGCAGAATTTTTTGCGCTTCATCGAAACCAAGAGAACTGCTCGCTTCACCTTCCTTACGGAGCGCCTGCCAACTGAGAGCCGGCCTACTTCATAGAATTCCAAGGTGACTGAACGGGCTGGCGAAATCATTGATGGACGTTACGAGATAACAAGCGTCATATCTCGTGGCGGTATGGCTACTGTCTATTCAGCAGTGGATAACAGACTAGATCGGACCGTTGCTGTCAAAATCATGCATGCCAATCTCGCTCGCGATGAAGAGTTTGTTTCGCGTTTTATTCGAGAAGCAAAAGCTGCCGCTGGACTCTCACATCCGAATCTTGTTCAGGTCTACGACCAAGGATGGAATCAAGGTGGCACGCCCGCAGTCTTTCTCGTTATGGAATACATACCAGGTGCTACGCTGCGCGATCATCTCTTTGCGGTCGGGCACCTTGGAGTAAAAGAAGCGCTTGAAATCCTCGATCAAGTTCTCTCTGCTCTGATTTATGCTCACCAAGGCGGCATCATCCATCGCGATATCAAACCCGAGAACATCATGATTACTGCCGATGGCAGAGCAAAACTTGGTGACTTTGGTTTAGCGCGAGCCATAAGTACCGGAGATACTCTTACCGCTGATGCAAATGTCTTAATGGGAACTGTTGCCTACCTAGCCCCAGAACAAGTCCAACGCGGAATTGCTGATGTCAAAAGCGATATTTACTCACTTGGAATAGTTCTTTTTGAAATGGTTACCGGTAAAAAACCTTATGAAGGAGAAACACCAATTCAAATTGCTTATCGACATGTCCACGATCGTGTACCAGCTCCCTCAACCATTAACAGCAGAGTTAGTCGAGATGTTGATGCGCTTGTCCTTCGAGCAACTGCTCCTGATCCAGGTTTGCGCTATCAAAACGCCCACGAATTTCAAGAGGAGATTCGTAAGTCGCTAATTCTTCTCGATCCAAATCAACAGCAGCTGAGCCTGCCTCTTGGGATTCCTGAAGAGCTTCGGAAACCCGCAAAGAGAAAGAGAAAAGAAGCTACAATCACGAATGCCATGAGAGAGAGCGCCAACACAAATCCGCAGATCAGAAATTCTTCAAATACCAGCGAGATTCGACGAAAAATATCTAAGCGAGTTCGTCGTAACCGCTTGATTGCACTTGCTATCGCAGGCGTGATTGGAATCGCTGGGTGGTACCAATTGTTTGGTCCGGGCTCAGAAATCGCAATTCCTTCAGTAGTGGGCGGCACCACAAAACAAGCCGAGAAAACACTTGAACCACTCGGACTGAAAGTAAAGGTGTTGACATCGCGATTTGATGAACAAATTCCCAAGGGAAAGATTATCAGCATGTCTCCTCCGGCAGGGAGCAGACTTAACGAGGGAGCGCAGATTTCGATAATTCTCTCCAAGGGTCCAGAACGGTACGAAGTTCCGAATCTAAAGGGCAAGAGCATTTCCCAAGCAACTGTGGCGTTAGCAAATCTGAAATTAGTAGTGGGTATAACGCAAGAGCAATTTGATGAGAAAGTTGCCAAGGATCACATTCTTTCGTCCACTCCCGGTTCAGGATCCTTAGTTAAGAAAAACTCAGCCATAGACCTTATAATTAGTAAAGGACCTGAACTGATTTCACTGACAAGTTATGTTGGCAAGAGCAGCGAACAAGCGCTTAATGAATTAACAGATGCTGGTTTTGACATAACTCAAAAGGAAGTGTTCAGCAATCAATACCCACTAGGCGCTGTTATCTCCCAAACTCCTTCTGACCCGGAATTGGCAAAGGGAGCAAAAGTCACTATCACCATCTCCAAAGGACCAGAGAAAGTGAAAGTGCCCTCTGGGCTCTTAAAGAGCGAGGAGAGCAATGCGATAAAGCTACTTGAAGATTATGGATTTACCGTCAAAGTATTAAAGCCTGCACAGGTAAAAAAGGGTCAGAAGCTCTTGGTGATAAAGGTGGCACCAAATGAAGGCGCAATGGTGAAGCCAAATTCAGTAATTACCATCGAAGTGAAGTAGCCTTCTGGCCTATGGCCGCCCAACTAAAAAACCGAATCGGAGCTCACGTTCCTACCTCCGGTGGATTAGTAAAACGCGCTCTTGGGTATGCACAAACTATTGAGGCCGAAACAATTCAAATCTTCGCTTCTAACCCTCGTGGCTGGGCGATGCCTGAGGCTAATCCATCTGCTGATCAGGAATTTCGAAGAGCTGCTGAAGCGATGAATCTCACCACATACATTCATGCGCCATTTCTCATCAACCTTGGCTCCCCTACTGAAGGCACTTACGAGAATTCACTTGCGTCAACCGAATACTCACTCCGCAGAGGGCGCGAATTAGGAGCGCTTGGAACGGTAATCCATACCGGATCCGCAGTGAAAGAGGAGTTTGTCGGGCAAGCGTGGAAACAGATTCATGATGGCGCGATGCCAATACTTGAGAATCTCAGAGAAGGTGACCCATTTCTATTATTAGAACCCACTGCTGGACAAGGGCAATCGCTCGTAAAAAGACTTGAAGAACTCGTCAAATACTTTGAAGCCTTGGAATTCCATCCAAAAGTTGGCATCTGCATTGACACGTGCCATGTCTTTGCTGCTGGCCACGATATAACTTCTCAAAAAGGAATCGACGAAATGCTCACCGGATTATTGGCTAATGTGCCGGCCGATCGAATCAAGCTCGTTCATGCAAATGACTCAATGGATGTATGCGGCGCCCTAAAAGATCGACACCAATCCATCGGCAAGGGACATATTGGTGAGAAGCCTTTTCAACTACTGATGTCTCATCCGGCAATGGCTGACGTTCCATTTATTCTAGAAACTCCTGGTGAAGAGCCAGAACATGGTAGCGAGGTAAAAATTCTCAAGAAACTTCGCCGGTAGGAATTAAAGATAGTCCAATGACAAAAAAGATTCAGATTTTTGCATTGATTGCCTTAACTTCGGTAGCAGCAATTTGGGGCGCATCTTTTGTGTTGATGAAAGATGCACTTCTCGGTCAAAGCGTTGATGATTTTCTCGCTACTCGGTTTATTATCGCCACGTTCGCTTTAATTATCATCCAGCCACAAGCTCTCACGCAAATCTCTTCCGAGATGCTGAAAAAAGGTTTCTTACTCGGCCTATTCCTCGGATCTGGATATCTTTTCCAAACAATCGGCCTGCATCTAACGACGGCGGCAACTACTGGTTTTATTACCGGTCTATACGTAGTCTTCACACCCATTCTTGGAGCGCTATTTCTTACATCTCATGTCTCCAGAAATGAGTGGATAGGCGTTGGAATGGCAACGGTCGGTCTTGCGCTGCTCTCTTTCAAGGGCTTCACTATTGGCCTTGGTGAGCTTTCAGTTCTGCTAAGCGCCCTCTTTTTTGCATTTCATATTCTTGGACTTGGTAAATGGTCTGAGAAATTTCCTACCTACCCCTTAACAATTGTGCAGCTTGGCACGATTGCGCTCTTGACTTCAATTCTTGCCGTGATTGATAAAGGCTATGAGCCACCAAATACCAACCAGGAGTGGAAAGCGACAATATTTACTGCAATCCTCGCTACCTCTATAGCCTTTCTCATTCAAACCTGGTCGCAATCCAAGATGGATGCCACTGTTGTTGCAGTCGTGCTCACTCTTGAAGTAGTTTTCGCCGCGCTCTTTGCCGTGATTGCAGGACAAGAATCGCTAACAATAAAGGCAACAATCGGCGGTGCGTTAATTTTTGCCGCAATGTTATTGATGCAAGTTCGACAGAGTAATCTCGAATCAAATCAAGCTACGCAATAGCCCCTTCGTGGCGAAGTAGCCAACTCTTTTTTGAAACTCCATAACCGTAATTTCCAAGCGCACCATCGCTACGAACAATTCGGTGGCATGGAATAAATGGCGCTATCGCATTTCGCGCACATGCCGTTCCTGCTGCTCGCACCGCTGCTGGTGAACCGGCTTTTGCCGCTAAGTCGGCGTACGAGATAATTTTTCCACTTGGAATTTTCTCCATTGCGCGCCATGCGCGTTGACTAAATGCACCGCCTGGTTGACGTACTTTCAGCCCAACAAAAGCGCCAATCTCGCCATCAAAGTATCGCTCGATCAGCTTTACTACCCACTGAGCCTCTCGGGAAGCCACCAACGCACGATTGTAATCAAAAGGTGCGAGCTTCTCTTTGAGATGAGCAATGGTGGTGAAGCCAGCAGCGACTAAAGTCCGGTCATCGAGAATGACCCGCAGCTTTCCAAGAGGAGTGGGCGCGGTTATCTGAAACAGCGGCAGCATAAGAACGGAGGCTATCTAGACTGCAACATTTCAGCAACGAGGAAGGCTAGCTCTAGCGATTGTGTGTGATTTAAGCGCGGATCACAGGCGCTCTCGTAACGTGAGGCCAAATCTTCATGGGAAATTTCCGTTCCCCCACCGACGCATTCAGTGACATCATCACCCGTTAATTCAATGTGCACGCCACCAGGATGTGTTCCCAATTTCTTGTGAACTTCAAAGAAGCCTCGAACTTCATCCATTACATCATCGAACTTGCGCGTTTTATATCCGCTTGGCGCTTCATAGGTATTGCCATGCATCGGATCGCAAACCCAGAGCACCTCTGCACCAGATTTCTTAACCCCTTCGACGAGCGCTGGAAGTGCTGGGCGAATTACACCTGCCCCCATTCGAGTAATCAAGGTAATGCGACCAGGCTCTCGATCTGGATCAAGTTTATTAATGAGCGCAGTAATCTCTTCAACTGTTGCCTTTGGCCCAATTTTGATTCCAATGGGATTGCGAATCTTTGAACAGAAATCGACATGGGCGCCATCAAGTTGTCTCGTTCGCTCACCAATCCAGACAAAGTGGGCTGAGACGTCATATGGCGTACCAGTTCGAGAATCAATTCTCGTCAATGCTTTTTCATATTCGAGAATTAGGGCCTCGTGGCTCGAGAAGAGATCTACTGCGCGGAATTGATTAGCGTCAATTCCAGCTGATTTCATAAATGCTAACGCGCGGCCAATTTCATTTGCCATCTGCTCATATCGCTCACCAAAAGCGGCATCACGAATAAATCCTTTATTCCACTCGTGAACTCTACGTAAATCAGCGAAACCACCTTGAGTGAAAGCTCGAACTAAATTTAAAGTCATCGCTGATGTGTGGTAGACCTTTACGAGCCGTTGTGGGTCTGGAGTTCGAGAAGGCTCATCGAAAGCAAGATCATTGACTGCATCCCCGCGATAAGCAGGGAGGGTAATGCCATCGCGAGTCTCGGTATCTTTACTTCGCGGCTTAGCAAATTGCCCAGCCATTCGCCCCACTTTAATTACCGGAAGACTGGCGCCGTATTGAAGTACTGCTGCCATCTGCAAAATCGTTTTAATCCGATTTCTAATTGAATCAGCAGTTGCACCGGTGAAGGTTTCTGCGCAATCTCCCCCTTGTAACCAAAACGCTTCACCGCGAGCTGCCTGCGCAATTCGACGCTTCAACTCATCACATTCACCAGCGAATACCAAGGGTGGAAAGGTGCGAAGCTCAGCAATAGCCTTTTCAAGCGCAGCCTTATCTGGCCATTGTGGTTGTTGCGCTGCAACCAGAGAGGTATCGAAGAGATTATCCAATGAAGCATTCATCGTGAGTGTTCTTCCTTTTCTCTCGTTATTAAATCTCTGGTGAGTTCTTGCTATCCGAAAAATATCTCTGATTCTGCATATAAAGCAGGATCAACTAATTTAAGTTTCTCTGTTGCACTTGCCAACGGGACGCGAACGATATTGGTAGCTTGTAGCGCAACCATTTTTCCCCAGTCGCCATCATGGACTGCAGTGATGGCATGTAAACCAAACCGAGTAGCAAGTACTCGATCAAAAGCAGTTGGTGTTCCACCACGCTGGATATGGCCAAGAACCGATACTCGAGCTTCCTTGCCCGTTCGCTGTTCAATCTCTTGAGCCAACCACTCACCAATTCCCGAGAGTTTCACATGTCCAAAGGCATCCAGGGATCCATCTTTGGTAATTGCCCGGCCAGATTGAGGAAGCGCCCCTTCGGCAACGACAATTATTGGCGCGTAGTTATATTTGTAGCGAGATTGCACATACTCGCAGACTTTCTCAATCGAAAATGGCACCTCTGGAATGAGGATGCAGGATGCTCCGCCAGCTAATCCAGAGTGGAGCGCGATCCACCCTGCATGGCGCCCCATCACTTCGACTATTAATGTGCGGTGATGAGATTCGGCAGTGGTGTGGAGTCGGTCAATGGCCTCAACTGCAATATTTACTGCTGTGTCAAAACCAAAGGTGTAATCTGTGGCATTTAAATCATTATCAATAGTCTTCGGGACGCCAATAACTTTTACGCCGAGCGAGTGAAGTTTAGTGGCGACCCCCAAGGTATCTTCGCCGCCAATGGCGATGAGGGCATCAATTCCTTCTGCGGCGAGATTGGTTTTGATCTGCTCCACGCCACCTTCGATAGCGAAGGGATTTGTTCGTGAAGAGCCAAGAATCGTTCCGCCTCGAGGAAGTAGACCTCGGGTCCGTTCGATATCGAGCGGAATACTTAACCCTTCCAGGGGGCCTTTCCAACCATCGCGAAATCCAACAAATTGATAACCATATTCCCGGACGCCTTTACGGACGATGGCGCGAATAACTGCATTAAGGCCTGGGCAATCTCCCCCGCCAGTCAGTACCCCAACGCGCACTTCTCGCCCCTTAAAAAAATCGGAATTTTGGTGGCACCTGCCGCCAACTAAGTGGTGAGGTAATGGTACTGGGGGCGGGCTAGCTCGCGCTCTGGCTAGAGAGCGCACCTGCTTCAGATATGCTCCAGAAGGTGAGCGGATTAGAACCATCTACCCCTAGATCCGGCAGCGCTCTCGCTTCGCCCCCTGATTCCCGCTTTATCGGCTACTACCTAGCGGTGAGCGCCCTCTGGGGAATCCCCTATCTCTTTGTGAGTATCGCAGTAAAAGAACTCTCCGTTCCAGTGATTGTCTTTACTCGAGTCTTTGTTGGGGCGCTAATTCTCATTCCCCTTGCCATCAGAACTGGCGCGCTCAAGGTTCCGCGCGCGAGTCTAAAATACATCGCGCTCTATGCAATTTTTGAAATGTTTATTCCATGGACGCTCATCTCTGATGGACAGCGCTCAGTAAGTTCTGGTCTTGCAGGATTACTCATCGCCACTGTCCCCATTTGGGCAAATCTTCTTGCCGCTCTTTCAGGAGACCGCTCCGTTCGCCACCCCAGGCAAGTGCTTGGGATTGTGATCGGATTTATCGGAGTGCTCGCACTGGTGGGTATTGATTCACTGATGGAAAGCCATGACCTAGTGGCTATGCTGAAAATTCTCTTCAGCGCCTTCTCTTATGCCTTCGCAACTTTTATGGCCGCCCGCCATCTCAATGGAATCTCAGGCGTTGCCGTCAATGGATTAGCGATGGCGTTGACTGCGATCGTCTTCTTTATTCCCGCTCTTTTAAGTGGGCCGGAGAGCATGCCTTCACATCGAGCCCTCTTTGCGCTCCTGGCACTTGGCCTGCTCTGTACTGCGCTCGCTTTCTATCTCTTCTTCACGCTACTGCGAATGATTGGCCCACCGAAGGCATCAACCGTGACCTATCCCAACACGGCAATCGCGATTGCGCTTGGAGTAATCATCCTTAATGAACCCATCACCGTAGGAATGGTGCTGGGATTTCCTCTGGTGCTCTTGGGTTCATACCTAGCAACCTCGAGAAATGGGCGCGCTACTATTTCAGCAGGCGAAAAGTAGCGCGTCGATTTACGCTAGCGTTCATGTCTTCACCCCACCTCAGCTGTAGCTGTGGCGCTCCGTGGAGCGTCACCAACAATGGAGTGGTGATCTGTGAGCACTGTCAAAAGCCAGCACATCCCGCGATTGCGATGGCGGTAGCAAGTAAGAGCTAATTAAAACCCAAATTTTTCAAGCGCTCGTGGATTACCTTGCCACTCTGACTCCACACCAACATGTAAGGTGAGAAAAACCTTCTCTCCCCGGTATTTCTCTATTGCTTGACGCGCCTTCGTGCCAATCTCTTTAATTCGCTCGCCAGATTTACCAAGAATTATCTTCTTTTGACTATCGCGCTCAAGGAAAATTTTTCCGTAAATCATGGGCGTTTTCCCATCGCCACCAATGCCAACTTCTTCAATGGTGACCATTAGTGAATGTGGCAGCTCATCATCAAGCAATTCAAGAGCGGCCTCGCGAATTAACTCACTGTAGATGTCATGTTCGCTCTCTTCACTAACAAACTCCTCTGGATAGAGTTGTGGACCTTCAGGTAGATGTTTGATTAAGAGCTCAAGCAACTTCTCAATGTGAAAATTTTTCTTCGCAGAAACTGGAATGATCTCTCGCCATGGAGCGAGGGAGCCAATTTTTGATAATTTCTCCATAATGTTTGCGGGCGCTACTCGATCCGTCTTTGTCACCACTGCAATCAGAGGAATGGATCCAGAAATTTCAGTGATGATTCGTTTATCTCCGGGACCAATCTCTTCATCGGCTGGCAAGCAACAGATAATCAGATCTACATCGGCGAATGTTTCAGCGACAAGGGCATTAAGACGTTGGCCAAGGAGCGTCTTTGGTTTATGTAATCCAGGAGTGTCGACAATAATTACTTGTCCAGCGGGGCGATGAACAATCCCACGAATCGCACGCCTAGTTGTTTGAGGTCTGCTTGACGTGATCGCCACTTTTTCACCGACAAGCGCATTGAGTAAGGTCGATTTACCCGTGTTTGGCCTACCGACAAGGGCGACGAAACCTGAACGAAACTCACTCACCCGCATATCCTCTCACTATTGATGGAAATTAATGGAAATTAATGGAGAGAGAAGCTCGAGCGCCTCGGTTGGTGAGGTAACGAGCTCCGCAATTCGATCTCGAATCAGGCCGTGTATGCCAGCGCTCTGTGGAGAGGTTATTGGGCCAGGAATCGCTAACACTGGTCGAAGGAGTTCAGCGCTGTCACGAGCGGTACGAAGCGCTCCACTCTTGTATGCAGCTTCCACAACGATTGTTCCTTTACTCAAAGCGGCAATCAACCTGTTGCGAGCAAGGAAGTGGCCCTTAGCTGCGCGCACTCCCGGTGGTTGTTCAGAGATGAGCGCTCCGCGCTCTGTAATTTGATGAAAAAGTGAGTCGTGGCTTCGCGGATAAGGAATATCAAGTCCGCCAGCGAGAATCGCAATACTCACGCCATCGACGGCAAGCGCTCCACGATGTGCGTTGTAATCAATCCCAAAAGCGCCACCGCTCACAACGCTCCAATCAAGCGCTGCAAAGTAGGTTGCAAAATCACGAGCAATCTTCTCACCGTAGTACGTTGAACTCCGAGAACCAACAATCGCTACCGTTTGTGAATCTTGCTCTGCAATCTCATTTAAGTGTTGGCCAAGAATATAAAGTTCATGTGGTGGGTTTTTCAGGTCGTTTAACTGCCTTGGCCACTCTGGACTCGATGGTGTAATCCGTCGAATCTCACCTTTGAAAGTGGTCGGATTGCTTATACCCGTCATAATCGCTCTCGCAGATGCAGTGCCAGCGCCCTGTCGATTGAGGTACGTGAGGGACTTGGCTCGTTATGTAGGTCTGCAATGCTCCAGGCAACTCGTTGAATTCGATGTAAACCTCGAACGGTAATCTCCTCAGCATCGAGCGCTCGATACAACACACTTAACGCCCGCGGCTCGGGAGCGAACTCACTGCGGAGCGCAGCTGCAGGAATCTCTGAATTGATAGACCAGGGGTGAGCGCTAAATCTCTCCTTCGATCTCTCTCGGGCAGATGCAACTCGAACTGCGATATCGGAACTAGGTTCACTTCTTCGTGCAAGATCACCTTGTGATAGTGGCTCGAGTTCGATTCGAAGATCAACTCGATCGAGAATTGGGCCAGATAATTTCTCACGGTAACGACGACTAGCCAATGATGAGCAGGTGCAACGTTTTGCTTTACCAATTGCCCAACCACATGGACATGGATTGGAGGCTAGTACCAAGGTAAAACGCGCCGGAAAAGTCGCGCTTCGACCAAGTCGAGTGAGAGTTACTTCTCCTGACTCCATCGGTTCACGGAGCGATTCAATAACTGGGCGAGATATCTCTGGGGCTTCATCAAGAAAAAGAATTCCACGATGAGCCAGGGAGCACGCGCCGGGAGAGATCGTTGCGGAACCGCCGCCAATCAACCCTGCTCTTGAGATGGTGTGATGTGGCGCAACAAATGGCGCAGAAGTAATTAACGGTGAACCATTTAACGGTGAGATCTTTCCTGCGATAGAGTGAAGTGAGGTGACATCGAGGGCATCGCGCTCGGTTAAGCGTGGCAAAATCGAGGGAATTCTCGCTGCAAGCATGCTCTTGCCAACTCCTGGAGGACCAACCATTGCGATGTGATGTCCACCAACTGCACCAATCTCCAGCGCCTCTTTTGCGCGCTCTTGCCCGGCGATATCTGAGAAATCAAGATGTGTATTTTCAGAGGAGCACAAATCTGAACGCGTTAGCTCTGAAGGGAGGTATTCGCCTCCCTTTACCCAAGTAATCAGTTGGCGAAGATGGTCAAAATGTATGAGGTTAATTCCTGGGATAAGTGAGCCTTCTTCGAAATTCTCTGAGGGAATAATTGCGCGCTCAATTCCATGGAGGGCCGCCGCTCGGAGCGCGGGCAAGATTCCTGGCACCGACTTTATTCGCCCATCAAGAGTTAGCTCGCCCAAAACCACAGCGCCATCAATTCGACCTAAAGTTATCTCTTGCGCGGCAGCGAGGAGCGCAATTGCAATCGCGCAATCAAATGATGAGCCGCGCTTTGGTAGCGCAGCTGGTGAGAGCGCAAGAGTGATTCTTTTATTAGGCCACTGCGCCGATGAGTTGCTAATTGCCGATCGAACTCGATCGCGCGCCTCTGATAGAGCAGCATCGGGTAGGCCCAAGAGAGTAAATCCTGGAACGCCATTTCCGATATCTGCCTCAATATCGATGAGATGACCTGTTAACCCAACGAGGGAGATTGATCTAGTAATAGCAAGCACTAGGCGCTCAAACTCTTATGATGTGAAAGCGTCATACCGTCGGTGCCCCTCAAAATGGTGACAATATCAATCCGCCAGAGAGATCGTGGTTGATGAGTGGAGATCCACTCCCGAGCAAGAAGATAAAGGCGTCGATATTTCTCTGGGGTGATAGCTTCTAATGGAGCGCCGTACTGGAGTGATGAACGAGCCTTCACTTCAACAAAAATGTATTCGCTTTGATCAGAGCCGGAGTTGGAGTTGGCGTGAGCAATTAAGTCGATTTCGCCGTATGCACCTCGCCAATTTCGTTCAACTATTTCATATCCGATGCTCAATAAAAAAAGCTCGGCAAAATCTTCGCCAAATTTCCCTAATTGATGAGCGCGATGAGTTCTTTGGTTCAACCGAGATAGATGTGATGGCATAGCGCAAATGTAGGTATCGCCACTGACCAATATTTACAAGTAACAGCTCAGTCTGTGCTCTATTGATTCCTGTTAATTCCCGTTCATTAACTTCCTCGGTTGAGCGCTTTGCGGATGGGAGCAAAGCATTTTCGATGGATATCAAGTACACCAAACTTCTCTATAGCGCGTTGATGAAGCGCAGTGCCATACCCCTTGTGGGTAGCAAATCCATACTCAGGGTGAAGGTGATGCCACTTCATCATTATCTGATCTCGATAATCTTTTGCAACAATCGATGCAGCGCCAACCGAATCACTGACCTGATCACCTCGCCACATTGCGATAGAAGGGATATCTAAGCCATTGACGTGATACCCGTCGGTGATGATGTAGTCAGGTTGTATTGCGAGCGCAGTAATTGCTCGCCGCATTCCCCCAAGATTGGAGGGGTGTAAGCCATGGGTATCAATCTCTTCCGCTTCAATGACAATGATTGAGTAAGCCCGCGCTTTACTCTTAATTTCTGCGGCAAGCGCACTTCGCTCGCTCTCAGAGAAAGTTTTTGAGTCTCCCACCTTTGTCAGAGGATTCTGGAGATCGAGAATTACTGCAGCAACAACTAGTGGGCCAGCGTAAGCGCCCCGCCCTGCCTCATCGACTCCGGCAATCAGCGAAAATCCTGCTGCGCGGAGCGCAACTTCTGGATTCATTTCAATTGAGTAGGAATCGAGCTCAGCGCTTCTGGTCGAGGTAAAAATGTGAAGTGTCGGAAGGGCCAGATAACCATGAAGGCTCGTCCGACTACTTTATTGAGCGGAACCATTCCTTTATTGGCATCTTCTTGGTGATAGCGAGAATCTTCACTGGCTGCTCGATGATCGCCCATCGCCCAGATAAATCCCTTTGGCACGGTGACATCGAATTTCATATCACTTGGTGTATTGCCTTCGTAAATATACTTCTCTGAAACGGCTTTGCCGTTAATAACTAATGCGCCTGAGGCATCACAGCAGACGATATGGTCCCCGCCAACGCCGATAACTCGTTTGATTAAATGTTGCTTTGCTGGATCTGGTGCAAGCCCAACGAAGACCAACCCGTTGCGGAGCGCTTGTAAGGGAGCAGATCGCTTCTCTTCATATGCTGGTGGCAACCATCCCCCAGGATCGCGAAAAACCAGAACATCGCCGCGCTTTACATCGGAGAAGAAGTTTCCAAGTTTGTTGACGATAACTCGATCGTTAATCTCTAGAGTTGTTTGCATAGAGCCAGATGGAATGTAGAAAGCCTGAATGAGAAAGGCTTTGATGACGATTGAGATGAAAAGTGAAACAACTACCAGGATGGGAATTTCGCGAAGGAGCGAACCCTTCCGCGGAAGTTTCACTACTCGGCTTTCTCTTTCTCAGTCTCAGTCTCGGTTGCATTCTCTGCGGCCTCTATCGCTTCGACGCTCTCCACTACTTCAGCTGTCTCAACACTCTCAACTGGAGCTAACGCCTCTTCCGTGACTTCCTCTGCTTCGCCAGTTTCAAAGACAATAGTTTCGCTTGGACCAAAGTTTCCACCACGGCGCTCACGAATCTTTGATGCTTTACCACGTAGCTCGCGAAGGTAGTACAACTTCGCACGGCGCACATCGCCACGACGAACGACTTCAATCTTCTCAATAACTGGGGTATGTACTGGGAATGTTCGCTCCACACCGACTCCGTAAGAAATTTTGCGGATGGTGAAGCTCTCACGTACGCCGCTACCGCGACGACGGATAACCAAGCCTTGGAAGACCTGGATACGGGATTTATTACCTTCAATAACGCGGACGTGAATCTTTAATTCATCGCCGGGGCGGAAGGATGGGAGGTCGCGGCGAAGGGTTGCCGCATCAAGTGCGTCCAATGTATTCATAATTGCTATCTCGTTTTTCTCTGGTAATCGCCGCAGGTCGATAACCTGGTTAGGACCACTTAGCGATGAGAAACTCGCTCCCCTGCGGCGGGGCGCATTTCTCGCCAAGGCCCCTTATTCTGCCCTGAGCCTGAGTAATACCCAAATCCAGGGATCACGCGGGTTATTTGAGCTCTTGGGCTCGAGTTCGCAGTTGCGCCTGTTCCAACCGCCACTTCGCGATGGCGCCATGATTACCTGAGGTGAGAATCTCCGGCACTTCAAGCCCTCTCCAGAGTGGTGGCTTGGTGTAATTCGGATATTCGACGAGAAGTTCCTCTGAGCTCGATCTCTCGCCCCCTTTACGTAAGTCGCGGAGCACATGCGACTCTTCACGTAACGAGTCGGGATTTCCCAAAACTCCAGGAATCAATCTGGTGATTGCTTCAATCATCGCAAGGGTTGCTACCTCTCCACCAGCGAGCACGTAATCGCCGAGAGAGAGTTCACGAACTGGAATCTGCACAACATCACGGTAGTACTGTGGAATGCGGGCATCGATGCCTTCATAGCGACCACAGAGAAAGAGCAAGTGCTGGGCGTGGGATAACTCTTCGGCAATAGATTGCGAAAACCTTTCTCCTGATGGTGTTGGTATCACCAAAATTGTTTGGGAATCTTTTTCGATAATAGGGTCAATAGTTTGCGCAATTGGCTCTGCCATCATCACCATGCCAGCGCCGCCACCATATGGGGTGTCATCAACGCTCTTATGAACTCCTGGAGCGTGATCTCGCAAATTATGAGTGGTGAATTGTAAAATTCCTTCATCTTGCGCTTTACCTAAAAGTGAGAGCGATAGCGGTGCGAAGTACTCTGGAAAGAGCGTTGCAATATCAATCTTCATCGATGAGCCCTCCCGGAGGATCGATGTAAATCTTTTTTTCAGCAATGTCGACTGAAGGTACCAATGCTTTTACGAAGGGAATGAGAAACTCTCTCCCATCAGGTTTGGTAATCTCCAGTAAATCTTGAGCGACGCCGGTAATAACTCCAGTAACTTCACCAATCGTCTGAGAACACTGCATATCAGTTACATGAAAAACTTTGAGGCCTATCAATTGTTGAATGTGATACTCATCTTCATCGACATCATCAAGATCTACCTCAGCGAGTAACTGCACATTACGGAGTGTTTCCGCTCCATTTCGATCCACAAATCCTTCAAATGCAAGGAGCAAGGTGGAGTTATGCCAACGAGCAGTGGAAACAGTTAAACCACCAACTCGCGGCGGATCTGTATCCAATTGCGCGCCAGGGTAGAAACGATCTTCTGGTGAATCGGTCAGTACTTCCACGGTGACTTCACCGCGTATGCCATGAACGCGACCAATACGGCCGACGGCCAAGAGCATTGTTATTCGTCAGCCTCGAGAAGATCTACTCGAATCGGGCGACGAGCAAGCGCGCTGGCAACTGTGCGGAGCGCTTTTGCAGTCCGACCAGCACGACCAATAACTTTGCCGATATCTTCAGGATGAACACGAACTTCATAAGTTAGCCCGCGTCGACCGTTCTTTTCGCTCACAACAACATCAGAAGGATGATCAACAATCCCCTTGATGAGATGTTCTAGCGCCTCATCAATCATTCTTACTCGCTTACTGGAGCGCTTTCAGGTGCGCTCTCTGTCGCCTGAGCCGCAGAAGCTGCCTCAGCTACTTCAGTAGTTGGCTCTTCTGGCACAGCTGCTGGAGTCTCTTCAGGTGTCTCTGCCTTGGGAGCGGACTTTGCTGCAAGTTTTTCAGCAGCGCGCTTCTTCAAAGTAGTCGCGCCATCTTTTGGCTCGTTCATCGCCTCTTTCGCTGCCGCTTCAAATGCAGCGCGACGATCTGGACGTGGCGGAGCTACTTTAAGGGTGCCTTCCTTGCCGGGAAGGTCGTAATACTTCTGCCAATCACCAGTAATTTTTAGCAACGCTTCTACTGCTGGCGTTGGCGTTGCGCCAACTCCTAACCAATAGAGCGCGCGCTCGGAATTAACGATGATTAATGAAGGCTCTTGTGCTGGTGAGTAACGACCAATCTCTTCGATCGCCTTACTGTTTCGCGCTGAACGTGAATCAGCAACGACGATACGAAAGTGTGGGGTACGAATCTTTCCCATACGAGCCAAACGAATTTTTGCAGCCACAAACTCTCCAAGTTCTTTTACGTTATGAGGAAGCGGGCAACTGCCTCGAGGTTTATGAGGACGGGAGAGAGGGCCCGTTCCCAAGGGTGCTTATCTTGCCAGCCACGCCCCGAACCGCCAAAACGGGCGTTAAAGGCTCAGCCATCGAGCTAACCTCGCTCCTCTTGGGCGCGCTTAGCTGGGTTACCCGAGCGAGATTTCTTCGCAGGTCGCTGCTCAGGTCGGCTCATACCCTTTGCTGTTCCCTTTGCCATTGCCTGTGAGGCAAGCCCCGCAGGCAAACCCATGCCAGGCGCCCCGCCACCGCCACTAGCGGCGCCCGATTGGCGGAGCTGTTTCATCGCCTTCTGTGCAGCGGTAAACCGATCGAGTAATCGGTTGACCGTGGATACTTCATGGCCACTTCCCTTTGCAATGCGAAGCCGTCTGGAGCCATTAATTATTTTGGGATTCACTCGCTCTTGTGGCGTCATCGATTGAATAATTGCAGCAGCGCGATCGGTTTCGCTGTCATCAATTGATTCAATCTGTTTCTTCATGGCAGCGCCCTGTGCTCCAGGCATTCCCGGCAACATACCTAACAACTTTGACATGGAGCCCATTTTTTTCATCGCTTGTAATTGCTCTAAGAAATCTTCAAAAGTGAAATCTTCTCCACTAACAAATTTCTCTTCGAGTCGAGCTGCACTCTTTTCATCAAGCGCTTTCTTGGCTTGTTCGGCAAGAGTTGCGACATCGCCCATACCGAGGATTCGTTGCGCTATTCGATCAGGATGGAAAGGTTCAAAATCTTTTGGCTTCTCTCCTGTCGACAAGAAGAGAATTGGTTTTCCAATTACCGATGTGACCGAAAGGGCGGCGCCAGCACGAGCATCGCTATCTACTTTGGTGAGCACTACGCCATCAATGCCGACTCCGGTATTAAATGCATTCGCGGTGTTTACTGCATCTTGACCGGTCATCGCATCCATAACAAAAAGGGTGTCATCCGGCTGTATTGCATTCTTGATTGCGCGAGCTTCTCTCATTAATTCAACATCAACGCCTAATCGACCAGCAGTATCAAAAATGACAAAGTTATGTAACCGCTTCTGCGCGAACGCTAATCCCTCAGATGCAACGTGGATTGGGTCTCCTTGACCATTGCCAGGTTCAGGTGCGAATACTGGAACGCCAATTTGTTCACCAAGTATTTGAAGTTGTTGGACTGCATTTGGCCGAGCAAGATCACATGCAACTAAGAGCGGGGTGTTCCCCTGCTCTTTTAGCCAAAGAGCGAGTTTTCCAGCAAGGGTGGTTTTACCTGAGCCTTGCAAACCGGCAAGCATAATTTTTGAAGGTGGCCGTTTTGCTTCAGCAAGAGAGCGAGAATTAGTACCGAGAACTTTGAGAATCTCTTCATGAATGATGGTGATAACTTGTTGCGCTGGATTGATTCCAGATTGCTTGAGTGAAATCGCTTCAAGACCGCGTCTTCGTACTGCAGTTATTAATTGGTCAACAACAGTGAGCGCGACATCTGCCTCTAATAGCGCGGTGCGGATCTCTCCCAACGTTGATTCAAGATCAACAGGATTGATCCGCCCGCGACTTCGAAGTCCGGCAAGAGTTCTCGACATTCGCGAAGTGAGTGCATCAAACACTCCCCTAGCCTACCGACCGCCTTAAACGACCAGCCATCTACCAGCTACTGGTCAGATTAGAGCGCAGGTATGCCCCGCTCTCCGGTTCGCACTCGTACTACCTCTTCAACGGGAATGGACCACACTTTTCCATCACCAATCGAAGCAGTGCCAGCAGCCTTGACAATTGCATCAATCGCTCCGGCAGCATCAGTTGCGGCAACGAGAATCTCCACCCGTACCTTTGGCACAAAGCGAACAGTTACTTCGGCTCCGCGATACACCTCAGTATGTCCACCTTGGCGACCAAAACCGCTCGCTTCAGAGACGGTCATGCCATGAATACCTTTTGCGCTAAGCGCATCTTTCACATCATCAAGTTTTTGTGGCTTGATAATTGCAGTGATCAGATTCATTGTTGCCATTAGAACGCACCTCCACGAGTTCCACCTAGTTCATACGCTGATTCTGCATGTTC
>Ga0214917_10002274_pt1 | contig 23677 bp, 12 predicted proteins | sample LL_1208_BB_MetaG_FD_177983 | JGI IMG/M metagenome (GOLD analysis project Ga0214917, IMG submission 177983) | Freshwater microbial communities from Lake Lanier, Atlanta, Georgia, United States - LL_1208_BB | ecosystem: Environmental > Aquatic > Freshwater > Lake | place: USA: Georgia | collected...
ATTTTAATATTGGTGATGGTGTTGTGATTAACCAATCAACAGGTCAAATATCAGGTAGAGATTTTACAAAAGCACTATTCACTACTATGACACCATTTATTCTTGCACTATCAGATTAAGGAGGAGTATTAGAAATGGCAATTGCGGCAGCAGCAGTAAATAATTTTAAAACATATACCAAAGTTGTTGGGTTGACGACTGATACTGTCTATACAGCACCAGCAGGATATGTTGGAGTATTTCTATTAGCCCAGTGTGCTAATATTAGCACTAGTACTCAATCAATTAGTTGGTATCATAATCGTGTAAGTTCTGGTTCGACTGTAACCACAGAAATTGTAAAAGATTTTTATATTCCAGCAAACGACACAGTAAATCTATTACCTGGTAAATTGGTATTGGAGACTGGTGATTTTATTACAATTAGTGGAAGTGCAAGTACAACTCCAGCAAAACTTAAGTTTATTACAAGTGTTCTTGAAACCTCAAATCAATAATAGATAAATGGCATCTCCAGGATTTCTCAGTAAAAGAGTTAGAAAGAAATCACAAACTGGTCTTACGACAGACCGTTATGAGTTTTTGGGTTTAGATCAAGCAGAACCAGATTTAGGTGACCCATTAGTTGGTCTTTCTTCTATTGGTGCAAATCCTGCTCCAGTTGGTGGAACTCAATATGTTTTGGTCGCTGCTAGTGGAAATACTGGAAAAAGATATTGGGTTGCTACTTCTCAAATATCAGGAGCTGGATTAATTCCTGGTTCTTTTAGTGTATATAATAACAATATTCAAGTTGGTGCTGCAAATAGTTTTAATAAATTCAATTTTGTTGGTAGTGGTGTAACTGTTGACCCAGTTGGTCCTGGATTATCAGAACAAACAGGTATTGCAACAGTTAGGATTACAGTAACGGATTTAGTTGGACCAGGGAATGTAAATTCAATACCTTATAAAGCAAGTAGTGGATTTTTAGCAGGAGCAACTGATTTTGTATATTCGAGTGGAAATATTGGTATAGGTTCTACACAACCAACAGTGCCACTAGATGTAGTAGGTAATGCAAAATTTACTGGTACTATAACTGCTTCTAGTTTTGTAGGAAACTTAACAGGAACAGCAACAACAGCAACTACTGCTAATAACGTAAGTTCTACTATTAATATAAACACTAGTGGTATTATAACTGCTTCTAGTTTTGTAGGAAGTCTCACTGGAAATGTAACAGGAAATCTTACTGGAACAGCAACTACTGCTAATAACGTAAGTTCTACTATTAATATAAACACTAGTGGTATTATAACTTCTTCTAGTTTTGTAGGAAACTTAACAGGTACAGCAACTACTGCTAATAACGTAAGTTCTACTATTAATATAAACACTAGTGGAGTTGTAACTGCTACTACATTTTATGGAACTTTAGTAGGTACTGTATCATCCACAGGGCAATCATTCAATACCATATCTGTTACTGGTCTTTCCACATTCACCAATGGACCAGTATTAGTAGGAAGAGCAACAACAACAGGAACTGCAACACAAGCACTTCAAGTAGAAAGTGGTGGATACTTCAATGGTTCTGTTGGTATTGGAACTACAAATCCAACATCAAAACTTCACGTTATTGGTGATAGTAGATTTACTGGTGTAGTTACTGCTACTTCATTTTCTGGTTCTGGTTTAAATCTAACTGGTCTATTATCCAATACAGTATCAACTTCTTCCACAACTGTTCCACAATATATTGGGTTTGTAAGTGCCACTAGTGGAACTATAACATCTAATTTAGTAAGTAGTACATTAACTTATATTCCATCAAGTGGAAATTTGGGTATTGGAACCACAAATCCAAAGACAACACTTCAAGTTGAAACTTATGGAGTAAAAACTGGTGTTGGAACATTTACAGCATCTTTTGGTATTTCTACAACATTGGATAGTTTCTCTGTTTCTTCTACTGACTTTAAGGTTGCTGAATATACAGTTCATATTGGTTTTGGTTCGTATATTCAAGCACAAAAGGTTCTTGTAACACAAGACCAAACTACGGCATATTCAGAAGAATATGGAGTAATGTATAACAATTCATTAATTGTTTCTATTGGAGCAACAATTAGTGGAGGAAATTGTATTCTTCAAGCAACTCCACAAACTGGTATTAGTGGTCTGACGACTTATAGATTTGCAAGAAATACTTTACTTTAATACTGAAACTTATATTATGTTCTTCGGTATGTTTAGTTCCCAATTCATAAATAACTAAAAAGACCGATGGCAGATAAAATTTTTGGAGTAAAGGGGATAAACTTTGTTGGTGACCCTGGTACGCCAACAATTTCTATAGCATCTTCTATCATTACTTATGCGGGAAGTTTAAATCTTAATGCACCTACTGTTGCTATTAGTACAGATGTTTCCATCGGTGGAAAAGTTGTATCAAATGTAGTTGTATCAGATACTTATTCAGTTGGTATAGGGACCACAGTTCTAACTGAAAAATTAAATGTAAGTGGAAACGCAAATATTTCTGGTGTTGTAAGTGCTACTAGTTTTGTTGGTTCTGGTACTAGTTTAACTGGACTATTAACAAATCAATCATCTGGTATTAATACTAATGCATATCAATATCTTTTAGTCACTCCTCAAAATTCTGGGACTATTTCGACTGTATCATCATCATATAATTATATTACTTTCAATCCTGCTGCAAATTATCTAGGAATTGGAACAAATACTCCTGCAGCAGGATTGGATGTAAATGGTACTGGTAGATTTATAGGAACTGTTACTGCTCCAACTTTTCAAGGTACTGCTACTACTGCTACGAATCTTGCTGATGCAGCAAATATAACGACTGGTATTGTTAGTACTGCTAGACTATCTGGAACTTATAATATTAGTATTTCAGGAAATGTTGCAGCAGCAACCACTGCTTCCAATTTAACATCAACTGCTAATGTAAACACTAGTGGTATTATAACTGCTACTGGAGGTTTTGTTGGAAATCTTACAGGAACAGCAACCACTGCCACTGGACTAACTACAACTGCTAGTGTAAACACTACTGGTATTATAACTGCTACTAAATTTGTAGGACCAATTGAAGGTACTATTACTGGTGTAGCAGATACAGCAAAACAATTACAAAATACAAGATATTTTAGTGTAAGTGGTGATGTTTCTACTGGTTCTTCTGTTGCATTTAATGGAACTCAAAATGTTGGATTAGCAGTAACTTTAGCACTTTCTGGTGTTACTTCTGCAACTTATGGTTCAAGTACTTCCATTCCATCTATTTCAGTTAATGCTAAAGGAATTATTACTGGAGTAACCACTACTGGAATTACTGTTGGAAATGGGACATTAGATCTCAAAACATCTGGAACAGGATTATCAGGTATTGCAACGTTTACTGCAAATCAAGCAACAGGAACTGCAGTTACGTTTACAGTAACATCTGATGCAACAAGTACAAATACAGCAGGAGCAATTGTTGCTCGTGATGCAAGTGGAAACTTTAGAGCAGGAATTATTACTGCTACTACTTTCTCTGGAACTGCTACTACTGCTAATAATGTAAGTTCTACTATTAATATTAATACTTCTGGTATTATAACTGCTACACAATTTTCTACTGGAATCTCAACTCAAAATGTTGGATTTACCACAGGCATTATTAGTGGTCCAAATACAATTTATATTAATCCTTATCAAATTGGTGTATCCACAGGAACTGTAAGAATTCTTGGAAATCTTATAGTTGAAGGAACTACAGTTACTGCAGCACAAGCAACCATACAATCAAGTGCTACAACAATTGGAGTAGCAGTTTCAGAAACAAGTAATATTGTTTTGAATGATGCTGGAATTACGATTGGTTCAACATCAATTCAAAAAACTTTACTTTGGAACTATGGTTCAACTGCATTAAAATCAAGTGAAAACTTTAATCTTGCAAATGGAAAAGTTTATCAAATTAATGATAATCCAGTTTTAAGTTCTACTACACTTGCAAATAGTGTTACTACTGCTGCTGGTATTACTACTGTTGGAACTCTTCAACAATTAGTTGTTTCTAGTAATACATCAACAGATGCAGTCAGAATTACTCAAGTTGGTTCTGGAAATGCTTTGGTAGTTGAAGATGAAGCATCCCCAGACGGAACTTCTTTTATTGTAAGTTCTACTGGTTCAATTGGTATTGGAACTACAATTCCATCATATAAACTTACAATTACCAATAATGCTCTTCCAACTTTAGGATTAACAAATGCGATTGCTGATTTTACTGGTAGTGTAGATGGTTATACTCAACTTAATATCAGAAACTCTCTTGCTGCCGCAAATGCTTCTTCTGATTTGATTGCTACGGCAGATACTGGGTCTGATACAACTAACTTTATTGATTTAGGTATTAATAATAGTGCTTTCTCTTCTGGTTCTTGGACGGTCAATGGAGCATTAGACGGATACTTATATACTTCTGATGGTAGTTTATCAATTGGTATTGCTACTAATAATACAGCAAAGTATCTTTCATTCTTTGCTGGTGGGGTATTGGCAGCAAATGAACAAGTAAGAATTAATCAAACTGGTGTTGGTATAGGTTCTACACAACCAACAGTAAAACTTGATGTTATTGGTGATGCAAAAGTATCGGGCACAATAACTGCTTCTAGTTTCACTGGAAATCTTACTGGTACAGCAACTACTGCTAATAACGTAAGTTCTACTATTAATATAAACACTAGTGGTATTATAACTGCTTCTAGTTTCACTGGAAATCTTACTGGTACAGCAACAACAGCAACTACTGCTAATAACGTAAGTTCTACTATTAATATTAATACTTCTGGTATTATAACTGCTTCTAGTTTTGTAGGAAACTTAACAGGTACAGCAACTACTGCAAATAACGTAAGTTCTACTATTGATATAAACACTAGTGGTATTATAACTGCTACTGATTTTGATTCACTTTCAGATTTCAACTTAAAAACTAATATTCATCAAATTGAAGATTCACTTTCAAAAGTAATTCAAATTCGTGGTGTAACTTTCGATTGGAAAGAAACTAATAGGTCTTCTGCTGGTGTCATTGCACAAGAAGTTGAGAAAGTATTACCAGAACTTGTAAATGGTGAAGAGATTAAGACAGTCAATTATAATGGTGTGATTGGTGCTTTGGTTGAAGCAGTCAAGGAACTGAAAGCAGAAAATGATATTCTAAAAGAAAAATTAGACGAAGTTTACAAAAAAGTTTTCGGTTAAGACACTTTCCAAAGTGGCACAGACTCCCACACAAGGGGGTCTTTTTGTGCTAGAATAATAGGGTAGTCAAAGAGTTTTGTTTATGATGATTTCCCGTGACACTCTTGCTGACCTTCGTGGAATGCAAGAAGATATGGCAGCACATTTTGTGGATGAGAACTTCCCGATTAGTGGTGAAACCTATTGGACGTGTGTGGAGTGTCTTGCGACAGCAAAACTTGCTGAACTTCGGGGTGAACTGAATGAGTTAAATACAAGTATGTAAGGTTAATAAAATGAAATATAAAATCACATATGCTTACTGCTGGTACAATCAAGGTAGTATGATTGTGAAAATGTATTTCATCAATGAAGTTCCTTTTACGTTTGATGAACTACCACATTATGCGTATGAAGACCCAGAATTAATGAAAAAAGCAGATTTACAAAGAAGGTTTGAACCAGAAGATTTATACCGTTCGTCTTTTTATTTGATAGATGAGGAAGCACACCCTTGTTTGTTTGATTTGGAATTAGAAAATCCACAAGATATGCCTTGTGATGAGTAGTTGCAAAAAATAAAAGAGTGTGTTATGATTTACTTTCCGTGTGAAGGAAGTCTTTAAAACCTCTCCTTTGGGGAGGTTTTTTAGTGTCTAAATATAACTAGAAAAGATTATAGTGCGAGTAAGATGCCTCTTTCTAGATTAGAAAATTTCTTAAAGAATGCAGAAGGTAATATTCTTTATGTAAGTCCATCAGATTTTGATGCTACTGATAGTTTTGAAAACCAAGGCAACTCATTAACAAGACCATTTAAAACTATTCAAAGAGCATTAATCGAAGCAGCAAGATTTTCATATCAAAACGGAAGAAATAACGATAAGATTGATAGAACTACAATTTTAGTATATCCAGGAACTCACTATATTGATAATAGACCTGGATATTCTATTACTTCATCAGGAATCAATCCTGTTTATAAAAAAAGAACAGATGCTACAACTTGGACCACTACAACTCTTGATGAGTTTAGTACAAATACAAATTATGATATTTTAGATACAAATAACGATTTATATAAATTTAACTCGGTTAATGGTGGTGTTGTTTTACCTCGTGGTACATCCATTATTGGTTATGATTTAAGAAAGACAAAAATTCGTCCTCTTTATGTTCCAAATCCAGAAGATGCTACTGTTGAAAATAGTAGTATCTTTAATGTAACTGGTACTTGTTACTTTAGTACATTTACATTTTTAGATGCTGATACAACAAAGACAGTATTTAGAGATTATACGGATAATCGTTTTGTTCCTAATTATTCTCACCACAAATTAGTATCATTTGCTTATGCAGATGGTGTGAATAAAGTTGTTCTAGGTGGAACAGAACAGACTGATTTAACTGACCTTGATATGTATTATTACAAGGTTGCAAGAGCATATGGTGATTTAACTGGTAGAAATGTTGTTGACTATCCAAGTAATAGTGATTTTGAAACTTCTGTTGATGAATATCGTATTGTTGGTTCACTTCAAGCAAATCCTTTTGGCATTTCATCAATTTATGGTGGCAATGGAGTATCTAATCCAACAAATGTTATTACCGTAACAACTAAAGATTTCTTAACAGGAGATGACAAACCACACGGATTATCTGTCGATAGTCCTGTTTTGATTTCTGGAATTACAGCAGATGGTGCAGCATTTAATGGTTCATTTACTGTAAAAGAAGTTGTTGGTTTAACGACATTTACTTATACTTCTACTGCAGCACCAGCAAACGCAACTCCAGCAGCAAGTGATTATGAAAGTGGTATTGTAACAATTGAAGCAGATACAGTAAGTTCTGCTTCTCCTTATGTTTTTAGTTGTTCTATTCGTTCCGTGTATGGTCTTTGTGGAATGTGGGCGGATGGAGCAAAGGCAGATGGATTTAAGTCTATGGTTGTAGCCCAGTTTACTGGAGTTTCTCTTCAAAAAGATGATAATGCTTTCTTGATTTATGAGAATGGTGCTTATCAAAGTAATGCAACTTTAGATATTAATAGTACTCAAAGACCATTGCATACAAATGGGAATGCGATTTATAAACCAGATTATGAGAGTACACATATTCGTGTATCAAATAATGGATTCGTTCAGTGTGTTTCGATTTTCGCAATTGGTTTTGCTAAACACTTTTTAACTGAAAGTGGTGGTGATATGTCTATCACCAACTCAAACTCTAACTTCGGTGCAATTTCTCTTGAATCAACTGGATTTAGAAATGAGTCATTTGATAGAGATGACGTTGGTTATATTACTCACATTATTCCACCAAAAGAAATTGATGATATTGAAACTGAAGTTAATTGGTTGTCTTTGGATGTTGCAAAAACAATAGGAGTTGGAAGCACAAATAAATTATACATTTATAATTATAAATCTTTAGATCTAAAACCAATACATCAAGTTGATAATTATAGAATTGGGGCAAGAGCAAATGATACTTTAAATCTTATATTTGAGAATACTTATACAACTCCAATTTTAATGCCAGTTCCAAGTGGAACTGGGGTTTCTTCGAAGAAAATTTATACTGTAACAAGGTCTGGTACACAAAATAATATTACCAATAATACATTCACATTAAATACCAATCATCAACTTTATAATGGTGAAAGTGTAAGAGTTTTCAGTGATACAAGTCAAGCACCAGATGGAATTGTTTTAGATACTGTATATTATGCAATTACGACAGGATTGGCTTCAAATGAAATTAAACTTGCATATTCTTTAAATGATGCAATTGCAAATCAACCAATTACATCAATTAATAGTAATGGTGGTATTCTCACAGTTATAAGTTCTGTATCCGATAAACTCCCAGGTGATTTAGGACATCCTATTCAATATGATACAACACAAAGACAATGGTATATTACTGGAACTGCAACAACTGAAACAAATCAAATTTATAATATAATTAATCAACTTGGGACTGGAGGATTTGGCAATCAAACTTCATCAACATTTATAAAAAGAAAATCTAATAATCGTTCAATTGAGGATAGAATTTATAGAATTCGTTATGTAATTCCAAAAGAATTTACAACTGCAAGACCACCACAGGCAGGATTTGTATTACAAGAAACTAAAACAGTTGGTGTAAGTACAATTTCGTTTGATAATACATATACTCTTTCTGGTTCAACTCCACCTGCTTATTTGAGAAATGAAAAAATTATCTCAAATGCAACAGTTGGTGCTGTTTCGAATGGAACACAAACTGTAACAGCAACAACAGAACTTCCACATGGATTTATAGTTGGAGATAAAGTTAAAATCCAAAAAGTTAGAAGTACAAATAATCCACTCGGTACTGGTCTAACTTCGACTTATAATGGTTCATATAAGGTTCTTTCAGTTCCAAGTACAAAACAATTTACGTATCAAATTTCTGGTGTAAAAATCAATCCAGGAACTTATACAAATCTAATTAATGAACGTGATACAAGACAAGAAAGAGACCAATTGCCGTTGGTATCAAGAGAACAATATTCTGGAAATTATTTTATTTACAGAGTAAATACAATTAAAAATCACGTTCCAGGAACTGACGGTCAAGATGGAATTTATAATTTGATTGTTCTTGCAGCAAATGTAAGTCCACCATCAACAGTTGGATATGGTATTTCACAAAAAGCATTTAATCAAGATGTAAGAAATCTTTATCCACAAATTGACCGTGATAATTTTGTATCAGACCCAGTTGAAGCAGTTAGTTTTGCTGATATAAAAACATTAGGTAAAGTAGTTACTGGTGATAAGAAAAAATCAGTCACCAAAGAAGCAATTAATAGTTTTGTAAGAAATACAAGAATTGGTTTTGGAATTACCAATGTAACTTTAAGTGGGACTGGCAACACTACTGTTACAATTTATACAGATGTAGAGCATACATTAAACTCATTAAAACAAGTAACAATTTCTGCTGCTGGTGCTGGTTATGGAAATACTACAATCTATGCATCAAATGTTGCTGGTGGTTCTGGTGCAAATGGTTCTGTAAGAGCAAATTTAGCAGCAGGAACAGTTCAATCTGTAAGTATTGTTGACCCAGGTTGTGCTTATGTAGTTGGAAATACACTTACAGTTTCTGGTCCTCCTGGAATTACTCCTTCGGTTAATTCAACACTATCAGTTGCAGAAATCAATAATAATGTTGGAGATGGTATTGAACTTTCTGGATTCAATCAAACTGATTTGAATGGTGTATTTAAGATTTTGAGTGTTACATCCTCTAAATCTTTTACAATTTATAATCCTGCTGGTGTATCTGCATATACTCAAAACACAAATGGAAGAATACCAATAGCAGTTTTATCATCAAAAGGAGTTGGGATTACTTCATTCCGTTTTGATACAGCATCGACAGGAATTGTTACTGTTACAACATCATCCGCACACGGTTTGATCGTAGGTAATAAATTTACAATTGTTGGAAGCGGTCATACAATTTATGATAATTCTTTCTTTATTAAAGATAATGTTGGTCTCAATACCTTCACATTCTATGTCGGTATTGTAACTCAAACAAAAGCATCAACAACAGGAACTCTTCTCAAAGGTGCTATCAGTGCAAATGCACTTAACTTAACCAGAGGAGAAGAGAATCTTGGTTCAAGAGCATCATACATTTATGCTGGTATTACTACTACGTTAACTACAACATTTACAACTTCTAGTACTTCTGTTGGATTGAGTAGTGCTGCTGGATTTAATCGTGGTGATTATGTTCTTATTAATGCTGAAATTCTTCGTCTTGCAAGTGCTCCAACTGGAAATACTTTTACAGTTCTTCGAGGGCAATTTAGTACTTATAAAACAACCGCTGATGTAGGAACTCAAGTTAAGAAAATTAAAGTTCTACCAATGGAGGTTCGTAGACCTTCATTTATGAGAGCATCAGGTCATACCTTTGAATATCTTGGTTATGGTCCTGGTAATTATTCAACTGGTATGCCACAAAAGCAATCTAGAACTCTTACTGAAGATGATGTTTTAACTTCTCAAGCAAGAGAACAAGCAGGTGGTTCAGTCGTTTATACTGGTATGAACGACTTGGGTGAATTTTATTCAGGAGCTAAAAAATTAAGTTCTGCTACTGGTGAAGAAAAAGTTATTGATGCACCGATTATTACTTTTACTGGTGACGACGCACAAGGAGAAAATCAAAATAAATTAAGTGGTATTTTTGATGAGGTACTTGTTAAAGAAAGAATTACAGTTGAAGGTGGAGAAAATGGAGATCAAAGTTCTCAATTTTATGGTCCTGTAAACTTTACAAAAAAACTTACAAATACTTCAGAAGAAGGAATATTTACAAAAAATTTATTAATCAAAGGTTCTTCATCACAAGGTAAGTTAATTACTGTTGGGATTTCTACTCCAACAACTACGACTATTGCTTCTCCTAATGCTGGTGACATTTCATTAAAATCAGACCCAACCAATTATATCGGTCAACTATATGATAAAACTACTGATAAATGGAAGAGATTTGGTTTAATTAGTAGTTCTGCTGATATTTTAGACATTAAAGTCGATAGACTTGGAATTGGAGATACAAGTGTATTCTCTAATGATGGTGGAGTTGGTGATGCGGAATTATATGTTGCAGGAGAGACTAAACTTCAAAATGTAACAATTACTGGAACTACTGCATTTACATCAAACGTTGTATTGAATGATGTTAATTTTGGCAATATTAACATTCAAAAAACTGCAAAATTTAATGGACTTGGTTTAACAACTTCTTATGCAATCTATGTTGATAGTCCAAATGTTAATAATGGTAATACCTCATTAAAATCAAGACTTTATGATTTAGAAGTTGCAAATGGCGCTTATGTTCTTGGTTCTGTTGGTATTGGAACTACAAATCCAAGTGCAAAATTAGATGTAATTGGTAGTGCAAAGGTTGCAGGAGACTTAACAGTAAATAATGGTGACTTATACATCACTAGAACTGATACTGCAACTGGAGATATTATTGCAAATGGTGGAACTGATGGTATTTTTGGAATATCTAACACTACGAATAGTGGTAGCATTTATCTTACTACTAAAAATAGTGGTGGAACTCCAAATAACACTATTACTCTTAATTCATCATCAGCAACTGTTAATGGTGGTTTAAATGTTACTTCTAACATTACCAATGGTGGATTTGATTTTATATTAGGAAGTACAGACCAATCGTCAAGAGGAAATAGTGGAGCATCAAGAGCACTTGTTAAGAGTGGTAATGCATCTCTTGTTCTTAATTACAATGGTGATTTTACTGGTGGTGTCTATGTTGGTAGTTTTATTGGTGTTGGTGGAACCATTACTGCAACTGTAAATAATACTTTAACAGAAACCAGAGGAAGTCATTTAAGACTTACAAATTCTGGAAGTGGTGGTGATGTTGTAATTTCTTGGGATAATAATGCTAGTGGTACTACAAAACAACGTTGGTATGCTGGTATTGATGCGAGTGATTCATATGCTTGGAAACTTGCAAAACCAGATACTGCTTATTTTGATAATGAAAGTTTTGATAGAAATCTTGGTGGTGGTAATTTACCAGAAACTAAATTAAAGATTGATACAAGTGGTAATGCAACCTTCCTTGGTGGATTAACTGCTGGTGATGGTTTAACATTAAACACCAATAAGTTTACTGTTGCTGGTGCTACTGGAAATACCACAATTGCTGGTAGTTTAGATATTGGTTCAAGTTTTAATATTAATGTTTCCAATTCTAATAAGTTTTCAGTAGATACAAGTGGTAATGTAACTAATGCTGGAACTCTTACTGCTACTGAAAAAATAAAAACATCTGGAGATTTGGAAGTTGTTGCTGCAGCAACTGTTGGAACTACTCTAGGAGTTACAGGTCAAGTAACTGCATCATCATTTAAAGTTACTGGTAAAGTAACTCCAGATGACGACCCACTTTTATTAAGAGCATCTGGTATTGCTTCAAAATTAACCAAGACAGAAATTGATGCTGCTGCTGGATTTTCAATTCAACCACCAGTTACAAATAGTACCTTACCAAATGGTAATTCAATTCAACTATTATCTTTAACTTTTGATGGAAGTGGTGCAAATGGAACTAGAACATTTGCACTTAAAAAAGTAGATAATACAGCATTTACTCCAATTAGTGCAGCAAACTTACTTGTATCTGTTGGTGGTATTATACAAAGACCAGATACCGATTATGTTGTAAATAAAGATGCAAATGGAAATCCATTACCTGGATATATAACATTCCCAGCATCTGCTTGGACCAATCCTCCTGCTGCTGGACTATCTTGTTTTATTATTGCTTTTGGTGGATTGGGTGGTCTTACCCAAAACCAAGATTGGGATACTGGAGATAAAGGTGTTCTTTTAGTTGGTACTGGAACTGATAATTTGGGAGTTAAACTTGGTATTGGTGCAGATAATACAATATTAACTGCTGATAGCACTGCAACATCTGGTGTTGCTTGGAAATCTCCAGCAACACAATCACCATCAATACCTTCTGGTGCTAAAGTATTATTCTATCAATCAACAGCACCCACAGGATGGACAAAAGTAACCGATCATGACAATAAAGCATTAAGAGTTGTATCTGGAACTGGTGGTGGTTCTGGTGGTTCTAGTTCATTTACAAGTGTTTTCACTTCCAGAAAGCCAGAAGGTTCTATAACTGGTGGCACTATAAGTAATGGTAGTGCAAGTGGAAGTGTATCTGTAACTCTTTCTGGAAGTACTGAGTACCATTCATTGACTGAAGTACAAATGCCATCTCACTATCATGCATATAGAGTACGACAATATGGACAGGGTGGTGGAGATACTCAAAAATATGGATTAACTGCAGATATTTTTGATACTGGTTATCTAACGGATTATAGGAATACTGATTCGAGAGGTTCAGGTCAAGGGCACAAACATAACCTCAGTGGCACCTATAGTGGAAGTTTATCTGGAGTTAGCGTTAGTGGAAATCTTACTGGTGCTTCATTTAATGGCAGTGAAATGAGTTTTGCAGTCCAATATATTGATGTTATTATTTGCAGCAAGAACTAAATATACTATAATATAATTTTTAACTATGGCTAAAATGAAACCAGGGGATTTTTGTCCTCTTATTAAAAAAGATTGTATGGGAATTAAGTGTTCTTGGTTTACTCAAATGAGAGGAACTAATCCAAATACAGGTGAACCAGTAGATGAATGGGGATGTGCAGTTGCTTGGATGCCTTTTATGGCTGTAGAGATTGCACAAAAATCTAATCAAACTGGTGCTGCTGTTGAATCTTTTAGGAATGAAGTTGTAAGAGGAAATCAACAAAATCAACAACTTTATGTTCAAGCACTTCAGCAAGGAGTTATTCCAGCACAAATAACCCCACTGAATTCACCACTAAATATTTTAGAAGAAGGAAAAGAAGAATGAAAATTACGATTATTGTTCCAGATAAATCTATTGGAATTGATGGATTATTTCTTTCAGAAATTCAACAAGATTTATCTTGGATTCCATCCAATGTTCATGCAGTTCAGTGGGATGGCGGAAAAGGACATATTGAGTTTAATGATGGTTCTTTAAATGAACCTATCAATGACCTTGGAAATTATGGAAGAGCAATAGAAACTTTTAATAATGAAAAACAAAGAATTGCTGATGAACAAAGAGCACAAGAAGAAGCAATAGAAGCAGCAAGAGATTACTGGGCAGAATTAAGATATTTAAGAGACCAAAAACTTACAAAATGTGATTGGACTCAAGGAAATGATTCTCCATTAAGTGAAGAACAAAAAAATGCATGGAAAGTATATCGTCAAGCATTAAGAGAACTTCCTGGAAATATTACTGATCCCAAATCATTAGTTATAGACCACAATAATCCACTTTGGCCAAAATTTGATTAAATAGTAATAAAAGGAGAGATACTCAAATGCCTACCGAAGTACAGATTTATAAAGACGGAACAATTGTTTCTGCAGATATTGCTGATAATGCAGTTATTGCTACTAAGATTGCTGCTGGTGCTGTAGGAACATCGGTGATTGCTGATAATGCAGTTATTGCTACTAAGATTGCTGCTGGTGCTGTAGGAACATCGGTGATTGCTGATAATGCAGTTATTGCTACTAAGATTGCTGATAATGCTGTGACTGCTTCTAAAATTGCAGCAACACAAGTAAGTAAAAGCTTTTTAGCAATAGATTCAAATTCTCCATCTGGATTAACTTGGAAGCCTACTATAGAGTTAAATTTACGCAATGGTCAAGGAAGTCTTCTTATTGGTAATTATAATGTTACTTCTACTCAAACTGAAACTAGAGGAACGGTTTATTCAACATTATCTGCTGCTTTAAATCTTGGTACTACAAACGGTCAAAATTGCATTGGTTTCGTTTTTGGAACTAGTGTTGTTGGAGGTATTTCTCCAACAGGAACAGCATTTTCAAACTCTGATATAAGACTAAAAGAAAACATAATTCCATTAAAATATGGACTAAATGAAATTTTAAATTTAAAACCAAGCTTTTTTAATTTTAAAACAAACAAAAAAGACCGCCAGGTTGGATTGATAGCACAAGAAGTAGAACCTTTTATTCCAGAAGCTATTCATATGAATGCAGAAAGTGATATAAAACATCTTTGTTATGATCCAATTGTTACGACTTTAATTAATGCTGTGAAAGAACTTTCATCAAAATATGATACTCTTCAGAAAAAATTTGATGACTATGTTGCTCAACATCCATAATAAATAAACTCGTAGTTATTCTATATTTGTATGAAACAACAAGAAATGATTGAAAATCTTACCAAACAACTACAAAGTTTGGCTGAAGAACTACAAAGTTTAGAAAGACAATTTATTGCGAAGAAGGAACAATTTTTAAAAGTACAAGGAGCACTTGAAGCACTTGTAGAACTAAACAAAGAAGAATAATAAATACTAGAAGGATTATATAATCCTTCTTTTTTGTAGGTATATACCGATGCCCGAACAACTACCATTTCGCATTAGACGATCTGCTGTAGAAGGAAAGAGACCACAAAACGCAGATTTAGAGTTAGGTGAGTTAGCTCTTAATACTTTTGAAGGTCGTTTATTTGCGAAGAAGGATACTGGTGGTGTCGGCATTGGAACGACTGTAGCATTATTAACACCTTGGACGGAAACAGTAGGTGTTGGAATTTATTATAATGAAGGAAATGTTGGATTAGGAACGACAAATCCAACAACAAAACTTTTTGTTTCTGGTGATATTAACTTCACAGGAAACTTATATCAAAATGGAAATATATTTCAAAGTGGTGGAGGTGGTGGAACTTCATCCCAGTGGGTTACATATGCAGCAGGTATAAGTACCACAAGTAATGTTGGTATTGGAACCACAAATCCAACATCAAAATTACAAATTAATGGAAGTGTAACTCTTGGTACTGGAAGTACAGATTTAATTAGTATTCCTGGAAGAATCTCTTCAAATTTCTATCCAGATGGTGATGGTGTTTATGATGTAGGTAGAGCACCACAAATTGGTTCTGGGGCAAATCGTTGGAAAGATGCTAATTTTACTGGTAAAGGTACATTTGATAGTGGTGTAAACGCACACGATTTAGAACTTGGTGTAAGTTCTGCGAATTTAATTTATAGTACATCAGGAAATTTAGAATTAAACTCTCAAAGTGGAACAACAAATATTGATGATAATGTAACTATATCTGGTAATACTGGTATTGGAACAGTAACACCAACATCAAAACTTCACGTTGTTGGTGATGGAAGATTTACTGGTGTAGTTACAGCAACTACATTTACTGGAAACTTAACAGGTACAGCAACTACTGCTACTAGTCTTTCAGATGCAGCAAACATAACCACTGGTACTATAAGTTCATCTAGATTATCAGGTTCTTATGGTATTTCTATAACAGGTACAGCAACAACAGCAACTAACTTATCTGATGCTGCTAATATCACTACTGGAACCATTAGTAGTTCTAGATTATCAGGAACTTATGGTATTGATATTATTGGAACTGCTACTACTGCTAATAACTTATCTAATGCTGCTAATATTACTACTGGTACTATAAGTTCTTCTAGACTTACTGGTTCTTATGGTATATCCATAACAGGTACAGCAACTACTGCTACTAATCTTGCAGATGCTGCTAATATTACTACTGGTACTATCAATAAAGATAGAATAACAACAACAAATGCACTTACAGTTCTTGGTGATTTATATGTAAGCAATAATATTTCTTTTGGTGGTACGACAACACAACTTAATTTGCAACAATTGCAGATTGTTGATGCTGATATTGTATTGGGTATTGGAACTTCTTTTAGTCCAACAGATAATACAGCAAATCATGGTGGGATTGCGATTGCTTCAACTGAAGGAACACCACTTGTAAGTCTTAATATTGTTCCTGGTGAAACCAACCCTTACACATATAAGAAAATTATGTGGTTTAAGGGTAGTACGATTGGTGCTGGTCTTACTGATGCTTGGTTATTTAATTATGGTGTTGGTATTGGAAGTACACAAGTACCTAATGGGGTAAGACTTGCTGTTGGTGGAATTCAAATGACCGATAGTGCCATTACTGCAACTACATTTACTGGAAACTTAACAGGTACAGCAACTACTGCTACTAACTTATATAATGCTGCTAATATAACTACTGGTACTATAAGTTCATCTAGATTATCAGGAACTTATGGTATTGATATTACTGGAACTGCTACTACAGCAACAAATCTATCTAATGCTGCTAATATTACTACTGGTACTATAAGTTCATCTAGACTTACTGGTTCTTATGGTATTAGTATTACTGGTACAGCAACTACTGCTACTAATCTTACGGATGCAGCAAATATAACTACTGGAACCATTAGTAGTTCTAGGTTATCAGGAACTTATGGTATTGATATTACTGGGACTGCTACAACAGCAACAAATCTATCTAATGCTGCTAATATCACTACTGGAACCATTAGTAGTTCTAGACTTACTGGTTCTTATGGTATTGATATTACTGGAACTGCTACAACAGCAACTAATTTATCTAATGCTTCTAATATTACTACTGGTACTATAAGTTCATCTAGATTATCAGGAACTTATGGTATTTCTATAACAGGTACAGCAACTACTGCTACTAATCTTACGGATGCAGCAAACATAACCACTGGTACTATAAGTTCATCTAGATTATCAGGAACTTATGGTATTTCTATAACAGGTACAGCAACTACTGCTACTAATCTTACGGATGCAGCAAATATAACTACTGGAACCATTAGTAGTTCTAGACTTACTGGTTCTTATGGTATTAGTATTACTGGAACTGCTACAACAGCAACCACTGCTCTTGGATTTTCTACAACTGCTAGTATTAATACTTCTGGTATTATAACTGCTTTTAGTTTTATAAAATCTAGTGGAACATCAAGTCAGTTCTTAAAAGCAGATGGTTCAGTTGATAGTAACACTTATTTAACAACTACTGGTTCTGGAACTGCACTAACAGGTATTGTAACTTCTATTGTTGCTGGAACTGGTATTACTATTTCTGGTTCCACAGGACAAGTTACTATTAATGCATCAGCATCTGGTGGGTCTTCATCACAATGGACTACATATCCAGCAGGTATAAGTACAACAAGTAATGTTGGTATTGGAACGACAAATCCAATTTATAGTTTAGATGTTGCTGCAATACAAATAAGACAAGATGCTGGTTCAAATAACAGAATTGTTTTAAGAGGAACACCAGGTTCTGTTTCTCGTTGGAGTATTGATAATTTCCAGTCTGGTAATACATTTAGAATTTTTAGAGAAGATGATATAACTGCTGCAAATGGTTCTGTTGCTGTTAGTATTAGCACTACTGGAACTTTAACTGCTACTAAATTTTCTGGTGATGGTTCTTTGCTTACAGGTATTACAGCATCAGGTAGTGGTGTTGTAATACAAAATCAAGGTTCTAATGTTGGAACTGCTGGCACTATAAATTTCAGTACAAATCTAACAGCATCATTTTCGTCTGGTACTGCAACCATATCTCTTTCTAATAATCCTTCAATCAGTGGAATACTTACAGCAGACCAAGTTTATACATCAAACAATGGTAACGGACAAAATGTAAGAATAGGTGATGATTTTTGGTTGGGTGATGTTAATGTAGCAAATACTACACGTTTTTCTGGTGCTCAAGATAGCACCAAAGCTTTTATTATTTTTGGTAGTTCTGATGCTGTTGCTTTAGGTAGAACTGGAACTGGTCCATTATATTATGGTGGAAATTTTACCTCTGCAGGCATTATAACTGCTTCTCAACTTGTTTCTAATGTAGCACAAGGAACTGCTCCAATAACAGTCGGTTCTTCTACATTAGTTACTAACTTAAATGCAAACTATTTGAACGGACAAACAAGTTCTTATTATACAAATGCATCAAACTTATCATCAGGTACTGTTCCATCTACAAGAATTACTGCATCTTCTGGTGATTTTACAGTAGGAAATAACTTATTTGTAACTGGAACATTAAGTATTGGTGGATCTTCTGTAATCTTAAATGCTACACAAGTACAAATTAAAGATAAAGATATTGTAGTTGGATATACAACTGACCCATCTACTGGTGCTGATATTTCTAATGATGATACTGCAAATCACGGTGGTATTGCAGTCGCAAGTACAGTAGGAAGTCCACTCATCAATATTCCACTTCAAGTTGGAATTAATAGCAATCCATCCACATATAAACAATTGATGTGGATTAAAGCAGGTAATTACTCTGGATGGGGTACTGATAGTTGGTTAACAAATTATCCAATTTCAATTGGAACTACTGTTATTCAAAATAATAGTAGATTGACCGTTGGGTCTGGATTTACTGTTTATGATACTTACCTTGATACGACAGATATTAAAGCAAGAAATATTAATGCAACTGGTATTATAACAGCATCAAGTTTTTCTGGTAATGCTTCAAGTGCAACTTATGCTACAACAGCAGGAATAGCAACTTATGCTACTTCTAGTGGTATTTCTACTTATGCTACTAACGCAGGAGTTTCTACATCAGTTATTGGTGGTATTGCTTCTGTAACTCAATTAAGTGTTTCTGGTATTTCTACATTCTCAGGAATAACAACTCATACAGAATTATTATTTGGAACTCAAGCAAGTTTTACTGGTATCGTAACGGCAAGTTCATTTGTAGGAAATCTTAGTGGAAATGCAACATCGGCATCATTAATTAATGCTAGTGCAGCAAGTGCAAATTTTGTATATTCTCCAGTTCTTGTAAATGTCACTGGAGTAAATACAATTCCTTGGACTGATACCAACCTGATTTGGAATCCAAGTACTAATATTCTTGGTATTGGAACTACCGCAGTATCAGGAACATCAAATCAAAATCTTCAAGTTTATGGTGGTGCTTACATAAAAGGAAATATTGGACTTGGAGTTACAACTCCTGCTTATGCAGTTGATACGACAGGAACAATCAGAAGTACTTGGACACCTACTAATGGTGTTCCAGCATTATGGGCATCTGGCACTACTCTTCAAACTAACTCAAAAACAGGAACTGCTGTTATTGGAACTCTCATTAGTTATAATGATAAGAGTATGCTTTTGACTGCTGCAGATAGTCAAAATGCATATGTGCAAGTTGTACTTCAAAATACAAATAGTGGTGTTAATGCCTCTTCTGACTTTGTTGTTAATAATGATGTATCATCAGTAAATGATAGTTATCTTGATCTTGGTATGAATGGCAGTGGGTATAGTGCTTCACCAGCATATGCCTTTGATACTCCTGGTGGAGCATATCTTTATGCAACATCTGTTTGGAATGCGAATGGTACTTCTGTAACAACACCAGTTTCTTTTGCGATTGGTACTCAAGACAGTGGTGATGTTATAATTGCAACAGGAAGTGTAGGCAGTGGACTTCCATCTCAAACATTTAGTGGTTTGCCTCTACCAAGAATTACTGTTAAAGGACTTACTGGTTTGGTTGGTATTGGATCTACTCAACCAACATCAACACTTACAGTTACTGGTAATGCATTATTTAATGGAACTGGTATTATAACTGCTTCTCAACTTATTTCCAACGTAGCACAAGGAACTGCTCCAATAACAGTTGGTTCTTCTACATTAGTCACTAATTTAAATGCAAATTATTTAAACGGACAACCTGATACTTATTATACAAATGCAGGAAATTTAACTGGTACTATAAGTTCTTCTAGATTATCAGGAACTTATGGCATCTCTATAACAGGTACAGCAACTACTGCAACCACTTCTAATAACGTAAGTTCTACTATTAATATTAATACTTCTGGTATTATAACTGCAACAGAATTAGACTTAACTGGAAATGCGGCAACAGATAATAGTATTCTTTACTTATCTGGTGCTCCACTTGGAACAAGCACCAAAAATGGACTTTTAGGTATAGGGCAACTTAATTTTAGTGATACTGATATTGTTGCTGACTTTACACACAATGTGAATAGTTACGCACAAGTAATTTTACAAAATAAAAATAGTGGAGCAAGTGCTTCAAGTGATTTTATTGTAAACAATGACCGTACTGCGGGCACAACATATTATGGTGACTTTGGTATTAATGGAACTACTTTCTCTGGTGGTGGTCCATTTGGAGACCCCGATGGTACTTATCTTTATTCTGCTGGTGGTACTCTTGCAGTTGGAACTAATGATGCAAAAGATTTTAGAATAGCAACTGGTAGCACAACAGCAACACCAGTCACCAGAATGACAATTACTGGCATTGGTGGTTCTGTTGGTGTGGGAACTACATTACCATCACAATCTCTACACGTTCAAGGAAATGTAAGAATTACTGGTGGTCTTTACGATTTTAACAATAATGTAGGAACTGCTGGTTCTGTTCTTTCCTCTACTGGTTCTGGTCTTTCTTGGATTGCTGCTGCTTCTGGTAGTTCTAACGTTTCAATTTCTACAAACACTACAAACCAATCACAATATCTAACTTATGTAACTGGAACTGGTTCTACAACTGGACTTGGTGTATCTACAACAGGTCTTGTATTTAATCCTTCAACTAGTAATTTTGGTATAGGAACTGCAACTCCAACATCAACTTTACACGTTGTTGGTGGTGTATTAGTTACTGGTGTTACAACTTCTACTGACTTCAACTCCTCATCAGACATCAATCTCAAAAATAATATTCAAAGAATTGAAAATCCAATTGATAAAGTTCTCCAATTGGATGGTGTGACTTTTAATTGGAAATCAAATCAACGTCCATCAGTAGGTGTAATCGCACAACAAGTTGAAAAGGTTTTACCACAACTTGTAAGTGGTGAATATTCCAAGACGGTTAATTATAATGGATTGATTGGATTATTAATTGAAGCAATTAAGGAACAACAGAAGGAAATAGAAGTTCTCAAAAAATACTTGAATAAATAACTAAAAGCCGAGTGTAAACGAAGATGGCTATTAAGGTTATTGGTACTACTGTTATTGATGATAGTAGAAATATACAAAACATTGGTATTGCAACAATTACCACTACTTTAAATGTGGGAGCTGGTGGTACAGTTATTACAACTACTGGCATTGGTTCTGTTGGTATAGGAACCACAATACCATCAACAACTCTACACGTTCAAGGAAATGCCAGAGTTACTGGTGCTGTTTATGATTCTACAAACTCACCAGGAACATCAGGTCAGGTTCTTCAATCGACTGTAACTGGAACTCAATGGACTACTTCTGCTGCTGGAGGTGGTGGTGGTAGTGGTCTGGGCAAATTTGATACAACGATTGATAGTGTACTTTACGTTCAACCAACAGGAACATTAGATAAAGTTGGTATTGGCACAACAGTCACTCAAATCACGACACTTCCTGCTGGTACAAACAAATATCTGGTTCATTCAATTCACGTTACAAATATATCCAATGGTGATGCTGAAATCACTGCTGGTTTTATAATTGATTCAAGAAAAGTTCCCGCAACAATTGTATCTGGTGGTGGTATTGGTAATGCCGCCGCAGGTATTAATACAATTACAGTCAGTACTGCAAGTAGTATTACTGTTGGTATGGCTGTTACAGGACAAGGTAATATTGGAGAAACAACAGGTATTGGTTCAACTGCTGGATTCCAGTACAATACTTATGTAACAAGTGTTGATGGTAATAGTATTACATTAAGTAAACCAATAGCAGGTCAAGCAGTAAGTGGTACTGCGTGGTTCTCACCAGTATCTAAAGTTGTTTCGAGACTTCCAGTTCCTGTTGGTTCTGCTGTTGAACTACTTAAACAACCAATGATTCTCAACTCATTGGATAGTATTGTACTACAATCTACTGGTGCTGGAACTGGTATTGGTACAACTTCAACTGCTGTATTTTCGCAAACAGCAAACTCTGGAATTATAACTTGTACTGTTGGTGCTGCAATTACAAACTTCATTTTTGCAGGTCAATTAGTTCAAGGAACTGGTAGTAATACTGGTATTCAAACGAATACATTTATTGGTGTTGGTTATACTCCAGGGTCAAATATAATTCCACTCACAAGACCAGCAACATCCACATTGACAGGACAAATACTTTCATTCACTGATGTTGTTGTTCCAGAAGACGGTGCATTACAAGCAACAATTGTTTATCAATCTTCAACAGATACTACGTATCAAAATGGAACTGGAACTGTTTCTGCTGCTTCCTCAACTACTACATCAGTAACTGCTGGTCTTTCCACAGTTCCAGTCTCTTATTATTCTGCTGGTATAACATCATCAGCAACTATTCAATCTATAAGAGTTTCAAATATATCTGATGGTTCAATCTATCCTGGTGGGGATTATCCAGTTTGGGTAGGTATTGGTAATGCCGACACAATATTCTCTTGGTTGGCATATAATATGATCATTCCAAAGAACTCTTCAATTGAACTTTGTGAAGCACCAAAGAGATTAGGTATTGGTCAATCCATTTTTGCATATGCCAGTACACCATATACAATTGAAATACAAGTTGCAGGAAAACAAAAAACTTCTTAATTTATGAGTCTTCTTATATCATTGCCTTGTTATGGTGGATTGGTGAATGAAAAAACCACAACATCACTTTTCAATCTTGGTAAACTTTTAGTTCGTAATAACATAGACCACGGCATTATGACTGTGGCAAATGAGTCCTTGATTACTCACGGACGGTCAAGAATTGCAAACTTCTTTATGAATAATACAGAGTTTGAATATTTGTTCTGTCTGGATGCTGATGTTGCATTTTTGCCAGAAGATATGTTGCAATTGTATTCTTATCAA
>Ga0214917_10002275_pt1 | contig 23655 bp, 18 predicted proteins | sample LL_1208_BB_MetaG_FD_177983 | JGI IMG/M metagenome (GOLD analysis project Ga0214917, IMG submission 177983) | Freshwater microbial communities from Lake Lanier, Atlanta, Georgia, United States - LL_1208_BB | ecosystem: Environmental > Aquatic > Freshwater > Lake | place: USA: Georgia | collected...
TTTATACGCAGGTGAGACTCTTACCGCTACAGGCGCTTACACACTCCAGCTCTCTGTATCTGGTGCAGGTACTACTACCTTCACCGTTGCATCAGGCTCTGGTATGAGCGCAACCTCAGCTACATATACATTGACAACCCAAGCTTTTGGATATGTTGATGGAATTAGCTTTGGTTCAGCAGTTGCGGCGTTATCAACCTCTACTACCGCATACGCTGGCCTTGGTATCTACCAGGCGACAAACGTTGAGCGAACCCTAGCTGCTGGTGATTTAACAGCACCTTCAAATGGGCAAGCTGCTACAACTAAGTCATACAGTCTCTCTACCGTCACAGGTAAGACAATAAGCCTCAAGCTCCATAACTCAGGCGCAGCATCAACTATCCCAGTGACGATTGCTGCTGTTACAGGAAGTACTTTGGCTGCCGGTATCACAGCTGGCACAACGAACTACACCACTGTTGCCAATTCTTCTGGAACTGAGACATCAACAACAGTTACCTTGACTGCAACTGCACCTCTTGCAGGAGACGCATTTAGCGTTGCCTTCAAGATTAATGCAACTACTACTAGAACATTGACATTTACCTATGCAGCGCCGATCGTTTCAAGCGCTGTACAGACTTTGACAATGGCTCCAGGAACTGGAACTACCTACAAGAACGTAACAGGTGGCACAAACACACTTGAAGCGACTGTAACTGACCAGTTCGCAGATGCATTTAGCGGTGCAACTGTTCGCGCTGTAATCACTGGACGTAACGCCCAGACTCTGACCTACACAACCGATGCCCTAGGCAAAGCCACTGTGACATGGAAAGATGCTGGCGCAGTACTAACCGGTAGCGGTGTAACAGGAACAACCGATGGCGTCTCAGTAACTGCTCAGAGCGCTTCTGCTGCTGCTGCAACTACAGCTATCGACTACACCATCACCTACTCAGCTACCTTGACCGCTACTACTCTGACGCTAACCAATGGTTCAGCAGCAGCAGGAACAGCAGTTGATGGTGGCGTGACATTTACTGCAACCGTCCTTGATGCATCTGGTGTTGCCCTTTCAGGCTACCCAGTTGTCTTCACAGGCAATGCAAATACCTTCTTCTCAAGCGTTGGTAACACCACAACTGCGTATACAAATACTGCAGGTGTTGCAACAGCTACATTTAGAGGAAAGACCATTGGTACCGGCACCATTACTGCAACATCAGGTGGTAAGAGTGGAACTAGCTCCTACACCATCCTTGCAGGCGGAGCTCGCACCGTTGCTGTCGATGCTGCAACTGTTTCAATGGCTCCAGGAGAATCCAAGCGCGTTACTGCAACTGTGAAGGATTCCTATGGAAACGTTGTTGGAGATCAAGCTCTCACCGTTACTTATGTTGGAACTGCAGGTCGCGTCGCTTCTGTTAACGGCGTCTCTGCTGGAACCGGCACAACTGACGCAGATGGCAAGGTTGTTATCGAGCTTCTCTCCGAAGTTACTGGTACAGGAACACTTACTGTCTCCTTCACAGGTGGCAGCACAGCAACCTCAACCAACACCGACGGAACAGCTCGTCCAACACGCGTTGCATCTATAACCAGCGCAATCACCATCTCTGGTGTCAGCTCATCAGTTACTGCTGCTAATGCAGCAACAGCTGCTGCTGAGGCCGCAAGTGATGCCGCTGCTGAAGCAATCGATGCTGCAAATGCAGCTACCGATGCTGCAAACCTCGCTGCAGAAGCTGCTGATGCAGCAACTGTTGCCGCTGAAGAGGCACGTGATGCCGCTGATGCTGCAACTGCTGCAGTTGAAGAGCTTGCAACACAGGTTGCTACCTTGATGGCGGCCCTTAAGGCTCAAATCACAACTCTTGCCAACACAGTTGCCAAGATCGCTAAGAAGGTCAAGGCCTAAAGCCTAAAAACCTTCAAAAGAAGTACCCCTGGGGGCTCAGCCGATAAGGCTGGGCCCCCAGGGCTTTATATGGGAGAAGCATTGATAGATTTACCTAATGCCCTCATCTAAGAGCGTTGCAATTATTGGCCAAGGGTATGTGGGCCTTCCTTTAGCTTATGCATTGTGTAAAGCTGGCTATCAAGTTCAAGGGATAGATTCTGATGCGTTAAGAGTTCGTATTGTGGCTGAAGGAAAGAGTCCAATCGAAGATGTTTCAGATGCTCAGATTCTCGAAATGCTCACTTCGGGAAGATTCGCGATTAGTCAAGATACTTCGCTGATATGGATGTCTGAGGCGGTGGTGATTTGTGTGCCTACCCCGATTGATAATGATCAAGTGCCTGATTTAACTGCTCTTAGAGAGGCTGTTACTACGGTGGCTCAGAGCGCTAGGCCAGGAGCTTTAATTATTAATGAGTCAACAAGTTATCCCGGTACTGTCCGAAATCTGATTTTTAATATTTTTAAGAAGATTCGACCAGAGGAGGAATTTGATTTTGCTTGTGCTCCAGAACGTGTTGATCCAGGTAATAAAACTTGGGGACACCAAAATACTCCTCGTTTGGTTGGAGGCCTTTCTGAGCGCGCTTTAGCCCGCGCTGAAGTTCTCTATAGAGATGTTTGTGAAGAAGTAGTCAAAGTAAGTTCACCTGAAGTTGCGGAGTTAGCAAAATTACTAGAGAATTCTTTTAGGCAAGTAAATATTGCATTAGTAACGGAATTTGCAAGGATTGCTCATAAAGCTAGTGTAGATATTCATGAAGTTATTGATGCGGCTGCGACAAAACCATATGGATTTATGAAATTTGTTCCCTCAATTGGCGTAGGTGGACACTGCATCCCGGTTGACCCAATGTATTTGTCCTGGTTTGCACGAGAAAATGGCCTTGCCACTGAGCTAGTAGATGTTGCTCAAAAGATTAATAATAGCCAACCGCTAAAAGTTGCCGATCGGGCCGAAGAATTGTTGGGTGAGAAAAAAGGAAAAATCTTGATTTTAGGTATAGGTTACAAACCTAAAACGAGCGACACCAGAGAATCCCCTTCGGTGGAAGTTCTCTATCAACTAAGAAAGCGAGGCCATGAAGTTAAATGGCGAGATTCCTTCGTAAAAGAATTTACTGGCGAGAAAAGCCATGATTCACTTTTAGGATTTGACCTAATAATTATTGCTCAAAGTGATTCTTCATATAATTCATCAGAATTTATCTCGCAGGAAGTGAAGGTTCTCGACTGCACAGGTACTTTGCGTCAAATTCCAGGGGTCTTTCAGCTATAAGTCTCTTAACTTACTTATACAGCTTTCTGAGATATCGATAGTACATAAGATTAGTGTTTGCTACATAATTCAATGGGTTTGAAACAGCAAGTCCTAGTCTGCGCTTAACATCCCGTCCACGGGCTTTTCCTAAAAGTTTCTGACTCTGTGAATGGGTTAAGTCCCAATAGTGTAGAAGAGTTCGCTCTCTTCCCCTCTCTAATTTCTTATATGTACCAAGCGTCTTTTCTAGATTGCTATAAACGTAGTCTATGTCTAAAACTTTGATAAATGCATTGAGGATTATTTCTCGCTTCTTAGCAATCAAATGTTTATTCTCTCTAGAAATCGAGCCCGCCCTCATGTTGTAGTAGAGACACGCAAGAGGAATTGAAGTTAACATTCCTACTTCAGCAAGTCTTGTCCATAGACCAAGATCTTCTGCAGGATATTCACTCTGCAAATATCCACCAACTTTTATTAAGGAACTTTTTCTAATTAAAGCCGAAGGATGAGCAGTTCTCTGAGATCTAAGCAGAGAAAGTCTAGTTGCACTATCCGTTATTGGGGAGGGGATGATTCCAAGATTTGATTTCCCATTGCGAAGTATCTGATAATCAGAAAAAATTGCCACACGAGACTCGTCTATATTTTCTCTTTGCATCTTTAATCGATCACGAGAGTAAAAGTCATCTATATCAAATCTTGCTACCCATTCAGATATTGACTCTGAGATGCCAAAATTAAGAGATTCCACTAGACCCACACCTTTTGTTCTATGAAGCTTGATACGATTATCGCTCTCTGCAAAAGACATCACCAATTTATAACTTAAGTCAGATGATCCATCATCTATTACGATCAGTTCATCTTCACTATCGAGATTGGTTAGGATTCTTGGCAAGCTTCGAGCAATCCATTGGTCACCATTCCTTATTGGTAAAATTCCAGAAACTCTAACCATTTTTAAGCCCTAAACGAGTCTGAATAGCAAATTTATAGGCATCAATATGATCAGTCACTTGACGCTCTAGTGAAAATAATGCCTTGGCACGCACAGCCGCCCTCTTGCCCATTAACTCCCGCAGAGAAGGGTCATTTATGAGAATTTTAAGTAAATCGCCAAGTTCATCAGTTTTAAACTCAGTTGAAACAAAACCATTCACGCCATCTAAAACGACTTCTGAGGCTGAACCGGCTGGTGTTGAGATACAGGGAAGTTTACAAAGTTGAGCCTCTATAAGAGAGATTGGCAACGCTTCATTTTCTGATGTTAAAAGGGCGATATCTACTTGAGACCAGAACTTCTCAGGTTTGATCCAGCCAAGAAATTTACAATTAGGGGGCGCTGTAGCTTCTAGTTTGTTTCGAAATGGACCATCTCCACCTAGCAAAAATTGCACATCAGGAAACCTGGTAGCAATTTCTATGACTCTATCAGGGCGTTTAACTGGAGCGAATCTTGCCAACCAACCTACACTTAATTGCTTATGTTCCTTCTTTCTAGAGACTTTTAGTGTAACTCCTGGCATTACAACAAAAGAAGCTTTCTGGTGGATTACTCCACGAGAAATGCAATCTAATCGGACTCTCTGTCCTGCAAATAACATTACGTCAGTAACTCGTGACAAAATTCTCTCTATAAAGATTACAAACCATGTACCGACTTTCCCAAAGTAGCCACGGAACAAGTGGCCATGGATCGTGTGAGTAATCGCTGGGCGCCGACTACCTAGGGAATAAGCTGCTAAGCGACCTATAACCCCCGCCTTTGCGGTGTGTGTATTGATAACATCCGGCTGAATTTCTAGTAATGCCCGTCTTATCAATATCAAAGCTTTTAAGTCACTATAAATCGCTATTCGACGTCCTAATTCGTTGAGTCTGATACCTCCCATTTGGCGAAATCTATAATCTTCTTCTTCTCCAGATTGAACATTGCCAGATAAAACTAAACTCTCGTGACCCTTATCCCTGAGAGATTCAGAGAGATTACTAATCCAGGTGGCTGTGCCACCAACGTTATAGCGGGCTATTATGTGAAGGATTTTCATAGAGCTATTGGCTCAGCTTCCAAGTATCTTTATTCAGTTTCTTTAATTTAGCTTCTAGATCTGGATTCTCAAGGGTTTCTGCGCCAATTTCATAATCTAAAAGGTACTTTGAAAATAAAGCAAAGGAAGAAATTGCATAGGCTCTATAACCAGGTGATGTCTGGATATCAGGATGTTTTAGGAAATTTAGTCCGCTTCCAACAGCTGCAAAAGAAATTCTACTTTGGAGTACGTGGGAATTGGGATTGGGAATTGATTGCGGGCCTCTATCAGGAGAATCAATGTATAAGACTTTGCTTTGTCGACGAAGTGCCTTAAATAGAACAGGATCAAAATAGTCAACCACAGGGTATCGGAGCGGTCTCTTTCCGCGAATCCAGCGGGTTAAGAATGGAGAATTACGAGCAGGAATTGACTTACGTCTAAATCCAATAATATCTGTGTTAATCGCGTCAGGGTGACGATCGAGGCGAATAGAGTCCTTACCAGTGATTCGATATCCTCGATGCAGATAAGGCCTTCGTGTCCCGACAAAGTCAAAGCCTGAATCTAGACCATTAATTATGTGTGATATGACTTCATCTAAGAATACGGTATCAGCATCTAAATGAATCAAGTACTTCTCTCTACGGTTCTGAATAATATTTGCCCACAATCGGGCGGTACCCAAGTGGCCTGAATTAAAACCTTTTTTTATCGCCTTCAAATCTGTTCGATTCGTTTTACTTATCAGGCTATTTTGAACAGGAAGAAAACGAACACCTGGAAGGCTAGGTAAATTATCAAATTCACTTTTCGTGCTAGCAACAAAAATATCATTTGTATGATGCTTTCTAAAAGATTTCAAGAATGGGGGCAAAATTTCCGCACAGTTAAATGCTTCAGTCCAGATGAGGATGTCATCTCTCTGCATAAACTAGATCACAGACTTGAAGTACTCAATAGTCTTTGTTAATCCATTTTCAGGGTTTGTAGATGGCGTCCAATCGAGAAGTTTTTTTGCTAAAGCTAAATCTGGGCGTCTTTGTTTCGGATCATCCTGAGGAAGCTCTAAATAAACTAATTTCGATTTAGAGCGTGTCAGATTGATAACAAGTTCTGCAAGTTCAATCATGGTCATTTCGAAGTTTGTTCCAAGATTGATTGGTCCGTGAGATGTGTCTTGCCATAACATTCTCAAAATGCCGTCAATTAAGTCATCGACATAGCAAAAGGAACGAGTTTGAGTACCATCACCATAAATCGATATTGGCTCATTACGAAGGGCTGAGACTATAAAGTTACTGACGACTCTTCCGTCATCGATAGCCATACGAGGGCCGTATGTGTTAAATATTCGAACTATTCGAATATCGACTTTGAATTGACGGTTGTAATCCACGAATAAAGTCTCAGCAGCCCTTTTCCCTTCATCGTAACAAGCTCTAGGGCCAAGGGTGTTGACCTGACCACGGTAGCTCTCAGGTTGTGGATGAACCTCGGGATCACCGTAAACTTCACTTGTTGAAGCTTGGAGAATCCTGGCACCAGTTCGCTTAGCTAGACCTAGCATGTTTATTGCTCCATGGACATTAGTTTTAAGAGTTTCCACAGGATTTCTTTGGTAATGGACAGGTGATGCTGGGCAAGCAAAATTGAGAATTACGTCGCACTCTAGATAAAGTGGGAAAGTTATATCGTGTCTAATCATTTCAAACTTGTTATTATCTACGAAGGGTTCGATATTCTTCTTTGATCCGGTAAAGAAATTATCAACCCCAATAACTTCATGGCCATTGTCAAGTAGCCTCTCACATAGATGAGAACCAAGAAACCCGGCCACCCCAGTTACAACTATTCTCATTGCGTTATTCCCATCAGTTCAGCTTGTCGATCAAAATCAGGTATAATTTGGCGCAAGTCTTTAAAGTTTCCTTCACCTTTAACCACTCCGTCCTTCAAGTATAAAATCTTATCAGCATGAAGCACAGTCGACAGTCGGTGAGCTATTACAACCTTTGTTAGATTCTTGTCTAGTCGCTCTAAGGATGCGGTTATATCGAATTCTGACTGAGCATCTAGCGCACTTGTAGCTTCATCAAGTACTAGTAAATTCGGTTTGGTGTAAAGCGCCCGAGCTATACCTAAGCGTTGACGTTGACCACCAGAAAGTTTAGCTCCGCGTTCTCCGATTGATGTATGTAGGCCTTCCGGCAATCCACTTACCCACTCATGAAGCAGCACTTGCTTGAGGATTTCAATAACTCTATCCTGATCCCACTCTTTAGGATCTTCGCCAAAACAAATATTCTCCATTAATGAGCCATCTGAAAGATAAACGCTCTGAGGAACGTACCCAACTCGAATCGATGATTCAGGCACTGACTCTGGATCGAGTCCAAAAACTTGGATTTGTCCACTCTTTGGTTTGAGAACGCCCAACATCAAATCGATCAAAGTTGATTTCCCAGATCCAGTAGGACCAACAATTGCAGTAAATTTTGCAAACTCAAATTTTGACTCGATACTATTTAAAGCATTACTACTAGCGCCTGGGTAGTTGAAACTCACCTTATTAAATATTATTCCAGAATTTAGATTTACAGTAGAGGCACTCAATTTATCCTTAAAGTTTGGTTGAGAGTTCAAGTGGTTTAGAATTTCAAAGAATTTTGATGTCGCCCCCGTTGCTCCCTTAAAGAGCAAGATTCCTAATTGAATCTTAAGAAGGGAAGGAGCCATACGGCTAGATGCTGCCACGAAAACGGCAAGGAGACTAGCCGCCTCAAGTGCATTTCTGGTCAGAAATGCATAGGCAGAAAAAATAACACCGCCAATAATTATGGCATTTTCAAATACATATTTACTAAATTGTCCAAGCATCGAATTGTTTACAGAAAAGGTTCCCGCCCCCATCTTAGCAGTTTTAAAAATATTTAAGAAGTAATCTCTCTTTCCGCTCACAACAATTTCCCTATAACTCCCTAGAGAGTCAGCGATTGCTTTATTACTTTCTATGGAGAGGTTTGTCATCTGGCTTGACCATAATTTAGCCTTCGAGCCAAGAGCCCAATTAAGCAATCCAAACAAAGCCCCAAAGTAAATCAAAAAGATAAGAAGTAGTGAGGGCGAAAATACAAAAAGAGTGGTTGCCATAACAACTTGCAAAAATATCTCTCCTGATAAAGTAACAATTCCGCCGAGGATTCCAAGAAGAGCAGAATTTGCTCCAGTTGAAAGTGTGTGTTGATACTCCGGCGTTCCAAATTTCTGGAGAGAAGTTATTGGTTGGCTAAATATCTGACCCGCCATACGAGTAGCTAGACGAGCCTCCCGAATTGCAAGAAAACGCATATTTCTTAAATTTAAGTAGTAACTAAAAAAACTTTTAAGCAAGAGAGAAATAGCGGCCAGAACTCCAAATATTTTTGCGACATCTTGAGGCGAGTATTGATTTAGATTCAGGATTGAGAGCGCAGAACTTAGTAATGAAGGTAGGGGCTGTCCTTGAACCGCGCTTGTGGTGATTGCAACAATAGAGCCAATCAGTAGAATTCCCAGTAAATCAAGCAATACCAAAGACATTTGCAAAATCCCAGAAGCGACAAGAAGGTATCTATCCTTCTTGTCAAGAAGTGCGAGGCAGCTTCGTATTAAGCTGTAAATAGGAAGTCCTCGTATAAAGCCAAAAGGCATGGGAAGATGTTATTACATTTTGGTCATTTATTCACTCTTACATCTATGATACATACGTGAAAGAGCGTTTGGGTGCGCCAGCAATCTCAATAGCAGTAGTAATACCTACCCGAAACAGAGAAAAATTTCTAAAGCAAATTCTCGAGGATCTAGAGAGTCAAACAATTCTTCCCAAGTACATCGTGATAGTTGATTCCAGTGATTTTTCATTCATGCCACAAAATCAAAACAATGGTCTGACTCTACTTCGGACAAGGGTTAAATCTGCAGCTCAACAGAGAAACCTAGGTCTCGAATATCTTAAGAAATTTAAAAACGAGTTTGAATATACTGCTTTTCTTGATGATGATATCAGGATTGAAAAAGATTACCTTCAAGTGTTAACCCAAAATTTAGCTACTGATGGAAAAGCGGTAGGAATTTCAGGTTTGGCAATATCTGCTCGGGAACCAAGATTGCGAAATAATTGGCTTCTGCGTTGGATTGGAATGTCAGGGAAAGAAGGAGAATTAACAAAAGGGGCAATTAATATTCCCATTAGAAGTCAAAGCAAACTCACCAAAGTTGACTGGCTTATTGGATGTAGCGTTTGGAAATCTTCAGCTCTTGATACAATACGTTTTCAAAGTGACTTCGTGGGACAGTCAATTTTTGAGGATGTAATATTTTCGGTGGAAGTATCTCGGCTTGGAGATTTAATCGTTAACCCGGAGGTAAGAATTAACCACCTCTTAGTGCAAGAAAATAGGCCCAACGAATACACTAATTACTTCTTTTGGGTAAAGAATAGATTTAGGCTCAAATCAATAGCCCCAGAGAAAATTACTGTGTGGAAGTTTATAATTGTTAATTTTCTAGTAGCATCCAAACTTCTGATTCATGGGAATTTTTCTGGTTTTACTGGGATCATTTTTGCTATGGCAAGGTTAAAGTCCGCAAGATGAAAATCGCGATAACTTCTCAAGACGGAAAAGGCGATTTCAGATTTACTGGGCCTCCCTGGGATAGTTTCTCAAGCACATTAAAAAAGCATGGTCATGAAATAATACCTTTAGATTCAAAACCTGATGCTATCATTTTTAATAACTTCTCCGGTTCACTCCTGCATAAAGTGGGGGATTCTATACCAAGTTCAAGAAAGTTTCTTATTGTTTGGGAACCCCCAGTTAATCTGCCACAGAATTTTAATAGGAAAAATTCAAAGATTTTTAACGATATTTTCTTCCCATCGACAATTTGGGCGAAACAATACTCAGGAAGAGCTTTTTCCTGGCCTCAAGGATCTCACGCAGAGTCACCAAAAGACAATTGGGAAAACAGGATTAACAAGTTCTGCTTTATCCAAGCTAATAGATGGCAAATTGTTAAGAATGAGAAATATTCCTTACGACGTCGAGTGCTAAGAGAATGTAATGAATACGTCGATATTTATGGTCGAAACTGGAATCAAGGCTTGATGGTTGATTTACTTTATGTGTTGCGTAGCATGCCAAATGCTCTTATTGCAAAATCCATCAGCCTTCGGGCAATAAATGGAATTGGAATAAGTTTTAATAATTGTATGGGACCTGTTGAAGATAAACTAAAAACACTTCGACAATATAGATTTGCATTAATTATAGAGAATTCTGATGAATATGTATCAGAGAAGATTGTTGATGCGTTGCTTGCGGGCGTTGTCCCGTTATATGTAGGGGCAGAATTAAATCGGTTTGGGTTTCCTGATGGAATAGCAAATGTCTGTGAGCCAGATGAAAGAGCCATAGAGTCAACCATGAAGAAGCTCATGGCTGACATAATTCTTCAACAGACAATAATTGAAAGTGGTAAGGAATTTTTAAACTCAGATACCTTTAGAGCAATGCTTAATTACAGAGTCTTGAGTCAACTAGCGGAACAAATTTGCGTTGAATTAGAATGACAAAGACACTCCGAATGATTGTTAAAGGCGGACTAGGAAATCAACTTTTTCAGTACTTTGCTGGACGAGAGCTGAGTGATGAAACCGAGAGGAAGCTTGTCTTGGATCTTTCTTGGTATCGCCGCAATGTACATAAGAATGGTCTCCTAAATCAAAGAAATTTCATGCTCAACCAGTATAAATTTGCGGATACATGTACTACATCAGATGAGTTTGTATGGAGAAACTCACCTTTAATGGAGAGAGTTATGAAGAAACTACCAAACCAGATTGGTAACAGCTTCGGATTTTTCCATGAGCCCACTATTGATGACCTAAATAGAGTGGTACAACAACAGGTCGTGACATTTGGGCATTGGGTACAAAACCCAATATTGCCCATTAAGAGTACTTTAAGGCAACTCCTCCTAGACGGGATAGCTAATCCTTCACACTCTTATCTAGATTTGATTGAGGAGCAGAGTCAAATCAATGTCATATCTCTGCACCATCGCTTAGGTGACTACAAAAATTTCAGTTCAATTTATGAGATAAAAGATGAGAAATACTTTCTTGCTGGATCTCGCTTAATTAGTAATAGAATTAAAGGAACAGCGCCGGAGATATGGCTATTTAGCGATGAACCTGATATTTCATATTCGTTATTGTCTAAGTCAATCCCTATTTCTCGAGTGGTGAATAGTCAAGCCCAGTTGAATGAGGCTGAAACCATCTCCTTGATGGCCAGATCAAAAGGGATTGTTGCTTCTAATTCTACTTTTTCCTGGTGGGCTTCCTATCTCAGCGACGAATCGAATACTTCTATAGTGTTTCCTAAAAACTATATGAAGAATATTTTAACCCAAAACTCCGGACTCTATGTCGACGGCTGGGATTATCTTTGATCTAGTCTAAGGAATAATCGTGTTGCCCGGCGTAGTAAAATATTAAATATTCGAAATAAAGAGAAGAACCAAGAGAATTTAAGGTATTGGTCACCAAGTCCCTCTAGATAGCGACTATTAAAACCAAAACGCTTTATCTCATAAGCTATCTCTGATCGACTTAGAAGACTCTCCAGTCGATTTCTACTCTCACGAATGACAAATTTTCGAGCAAAACCAAAGTAGAAACTATTTCTACTGTCCTGAAAGGAAAATTGACTTTCATGAATTCTGTACCAATAACAAGGTTTCTTGATTGTTAGAATTGCGCCGCCCGAGCGGATAATTCTCATCCATAACAGAGTATCCTCCACACCGTTCACTTTTTCGGTAAAGTGAAGAAGTCTTCTAGAAAGTATAAAATCTCGATTTAATATGCTCCCAGGCATGACTCCTGGATTTAGGCCACAGACTAACAAACGATTAATCAGCCTTGATCGTGTCCAGAGAGGTTTATAGAAATTCTCTTCAGATTTAGGAAAATTTGAACTTGTTAATGTTTTCAAAGTAACATTAAGGGCAGCAAAGTTTTTTGAGATATTAATATATTTGAGAACATTATCTGTGTATGTCTCTTCTAACATATCATCTCCGTGAATAACCGCCAAAAATGGGGTTTGCGAATTCTCTAACAGCTGTAGTAAACCAGCGGCAGAACCTGTGTTAGATTGATTTTGTAAGAACGTCACTCGCTCCAAAAGCCCATATTGTTCGAAGCTAAACTTTAACTTCTCGACTGAATTGTCACTCGATCCATTATCAATTATTAGTATAGGAGTATCAGTTTGGATTTGCCTAGCTATAGACTTCAGCAGGGCATCTACGAATTTTCCTTGATTAAATACGAGTACACCCAGAGTCAATTCTTGATTCATCACCTCTCCTAACAGCTATTATGACAGGGTGCAATCGAAGTTACCTATACTACAACTAGTACTATACCGACTCTTAAATCGCTTGGAAAATTTCATTTTTCCGCGTAGTCTACAAGAAAGAGTTGAAACATATCCCTTACTCTCGTGTGATAGCTATGCTCTACATTGTGAATTTCAAGTATTCCGGGGATTAAGCGAAAAAGAATTTATTGAAGAGTTAGATAAAATAGAATTACAGAAAGTAATATTTATTCCTGGAAGATTTACTGATTTAGCAAGCAAGATTCTGAAGTCTAAACAATTATATCTTGATAAGATTATTGTTGGAGACGATGACATTACACAAAGTAAAGACTCACTCAAGTCGTTAGCTGAACTTTGTAAATGCGTCTATAGCGTAAATCTCATTTCAGAGAGTGAATGCATAAGGCCCCTACCTTTAGGGATTGAAAGCCCAAGCTATCGGAGTGGCGGAAGATTAAAAAATTTTGATAGGCTTCCATCCACAACGAAAGAGAAGAGGCCATTAAGTTTCTTGGTAGCTTGGAATAATCAAACAAATATCGAGAAGAGAACTTTCGCTGCAAAGTCTTTTGAAGAAACAAATGATACTTACATTTTCAGGTCGAGAGTTCCTGCTCAGCTTGTACACAAAATGACGCGCAGAACACTATTTGTTCCCTGCCCGGCAGGGAATGGATTAGATACACACAGGGTTTGGGAGAGTTTATACCTAGGTTCAATACCTGTAATTCTGGAACAAGACTTGTTTTGTGGGGTAACTAATTGGCCAATTTTGGTGGTAAAAAAATGGAGTGATATAACGAGACTATCGAGATTAGAACTTGAGGAACTTTATCTACGCCACGTACGACCTATGGATGAAATAATACAAAAATCTATAGGATTAATTCGAGAGATAGAGCAATGAGCTATATACCGTTAGTTTGGATCGAGACTGGCCGTAAGTTGCCTCATCATCTTACTAGTAATATCTTGATTCATAAAGAAATGTATAAAGACTACGACCAATATCTTGTTACTGACCAAAAAGTTCCAAAATATATTGCAAAGATTTGCAAAATAGTAGATTCAAGGAGTTTTAATTTACACGCTAGCTCAAGTCTATTAAGGAATAATATTAATCGAAGTACGAGTCAAAAAGCTTTTTGGATTGATACTACAAAGAGATTTTTTGTTTTGGAATCTTTTATGGAAGCTCTGGCTATAGAAAAAGTAATTCACCTAGAGTCAGATAACCTTCTTTTGAGAGGAAACATGATTCAAAATATATTTACTAATTCTGACTGGGAAATGGCGTTTCCTCTCCAAGCTAAGGAAGTTGGATGCGCATCAATTCTACTGATTAATAAGTTAAAAAAACTTCGGGAGTTTAATGAGTTTATAATGAAATATTGGCAAGAAATAAATCAGGATGATATGAGCCTATTAGGAAAATTTACAATTAATTCTGGTATAAAAATCTTACCTACATGGCCAAATGAGAGATACATTTTTGACCCTCAGACATATGGAAGATTTCTTTTTGGAACTGATGCAAGAAACAATTCTAAACCTTATTCTCAACGAGGCATCGTCGATGAGAGAGTTGGAGCTGTAAATCCCACATTACTAAACTTTTACTGGGATTCAGGGTTTAAGAACTTAGTTGTAAGTGCAGGTAAAGTTGATTCAGTTCTTGTAAATATTCATATTCACTCAAAACGAGTGCCCAGAAGTAAAGCAGAACTTGAGAGAATGCTCACGAAGGATATTGCGTCGATTGGAAGCGTAAGTTGGCAAAGGGGTGTCTTGGATGTTCGAGTCTTGATCGAGAGACTCTTATCTTGGACAATGCGAAGGGTTTTTCGAAAGGAAATAGAATTCAGACTACGTTGATTTTTCCACTTCTAACGCTAAATCTGTATCAACCATCAACTTGGCAAGAGCATCTAATTCGTTTTAGCCTTCTAACCTAAAGATTTTCCGCGAGTCTAGTATCGCCAATTAGTGCCTCAACTTCAGTTGGGCGCTGGTATCGATCATGAACGATTAAGTACTTGTACCAATCCAATTCATCAAGACTGAAGCTCTATCGTACACAATCTCTAACTGTTGCTCCGATTCCAGTTGCAATTCCGTAATCTTTGGGAACATCATGTTGCAACATCATCCACATACTTTCAATATATTCAGGCGCATATCCCCAGTCGTGAAGTGCATCCAAATTTCCTAAGCAAAGCTTTTCTTGCTTGCCTTGTTTAATGCGCACGACAGCTGTTGTGATTTTTCTAGTCACAAAAGCTTCACCTCGACGTGGGGACTCATGATTGAAAAAGTTTTCCATTTCCTGCATGGTTTCTATAGGCTTCTCTGTAGCTACGCGTAACCCAGTATCCATAAAGTTTTGCAGCGGCATAGGGAATTTGTGGCTGAAATAAACTGGTTCACTTTGTGGCGGTGGCGTAGATCCAAACAACTCACTCGTGCTCACTTGACATTATCTACAATTTAATTGACTAGATTGAATTGCTTCTAGCATTCGAATAGTGCCAACCGCAACAACTTCTGTAGTGTATTACGGCACAGAAAGTAGCGGTCATAAAATTGCCTTAAGCTTCAAAGTATAGAATTCTTATGGTTAGATTAAAATAGGAAGGTTATTGAAAAACGCCATCCTCAATTCTCCTAAATACAGTTTCTGTTGTGTAGGTTTTTTCACGTAAATAAAAAACGCTAAGTATTTAGATTTATAGGGCATGACGAAATAGTTGTAATCTAGGAAATTCTTGAGAAGTTGTTGGGCATGTCTTGGGCAGTCTAGTTAAAAGTACTGTTCACATGAGTCTCTTGAATTCACTTTTACTTTTATAATTTGACCAAGTACTATCATATGCTAAGTGATTAGCCAAATGGAGGGATTACCACTTTGAATATTACCTTTTATGGACTAAATGACCCTCTTGCGCAAGAAATCATTAGAGATGAAATTAGTAAGCTAAGAGGCTGCAGGTTCTCTTCATTGAGTTTTTCATTTAATCATGATCCATCTTTTGAAACTCCAAAAGAAGAGTTCAAAGTGGTTTTGTTGTTTGAACCGTCGGCGGTTATGCCTTGGCAATATCAGGCAGGAAACTTGAAAATGTTCGATTTAGTTATTCCAATGAGTATTTGGCGGGCAAACAGATTGGGAATCAAACACTTTGCATTTCTCCCTTATAACGCTGAATCTTCATCTAGATCCTCTCCTTATAAGGAGAGAGGAAAAAAAGTAGTTATGGTAAATTCAGCAAAATTTAGTGCTGGTAAAAGTAGCCTCTATGGTCTAAGGAGAGAAGTCTCAAAGTACTTGCGAGAAAATCACGTTGATTATTCGCTCTATGGGACAGGCTGGACAATGCCATTGACAATGGAATTTAGAAAGAGACTAGCTGCACTTAAAAGTTCAATCAGAGCCAAAGAAGTTATCTCCCTAAGAGAATTAACTTCGGGATTTTGTTATTCATACCCTGAATATGTTGGGTGGGTTGAAAATAAGTTTGAAATTTTGAATCTTTTTGAACTCTCCATAGTCATTGAGAATGAAGCTGATTATGTAACTGAAAAGGTTTTTGACGCAATTATCGCGGGAACAGTGCCTGTTTATGTTGGCCCGGATCTTTCAAGATATTTTCCAAAACTAAATGATTGTCTTTTGTTGGCTGAGCCAAATGTGGAGAGTGTTAGTAGACGAGTGTTAGAGGTAAAAGAGAAAGAACTCAATCAAAAGAGACTTGCTATAGAAAACTTTTTAAATGATTCGTCAATGGATGGTCTTGGCTTTTGGAGTCCTCAAAATCAATGGACAAAAGTAGCTAAAATAATGAGTGATTCCTTGACCCGACGCAGTAGTCATTCATGAGATTCTAATATTTAATTACATGAGCTTGAAGCTTTTGTACGATACTACCCAGGCCTTTATCAGGCGAGCACGATTGACTCATCCTACATTCCTTTACTTTGAAACTTCAAGAATGTTTTAAAATGTCTGATGGAAAAGGTAATTGTTATTTGATATTCACTTGTAAGTACTAATTATTTTAAATCAAGAATACTATGATGCTTTATTGAACGCTTATGAATTATCATCCAAATTTGCAAGATTTTAGTCATAATAGAAATGCACTTTCTTTCATTTGGTTAGTTAATCTCCTTATACGAGTTTTACTTCTGGAATATTTTCCTTCACATAAGCCTCATCCTTGAATTGTAGATATCTGTAAACAATAACTGGCCGTAGATTGGTTAGGGAGTACCAGATTAGTCATAAAATCACCCAAGTAATAAAAGTACCTTTATTGTTTATTTGTCAGAAGCATAGAAGTTAGTATTGACGTAATACAGTTCCTGGAAGTAGTTTCTAGGGTAATCAAAGTTACTCTTCTAGACCCCAACTTCTGCAGTTGTGCTGACTGCCGTGGAAAAACTTGTCTCAGTCTAAAATTCTGTTTAGTCCTAATTGTTGTCATTTTCTATTCCCCAAAACGTGTCGATAAATGGAGTCCACTCTTGATTCAATTTGCAATTCTAGGAGATTTAACAAGGCCTTTGCTATCCAGCACTACCATTCTCAATACAATCAACCCCAGAATACCTTTATCCGCCTATAATCCCTTTGTGAAATCCAATCCTAAACTAGGGGAAAAAATGAAATCTGATGTAAGGACTGACCGTGCCAGCGAAGTGAACCTGTTTCGAGTTATATTTCTAGTTGCCGGATTAGGAACTCTAACAGTAGCTACCAATTTTCTAGACCCAATAAATCTACCAAAGTTAATTGCAATTTTGATTCCTGTTCCCTGGTTAGTTCTATACCTCAGTAGGACGATAAGAAAGGTCAAAAGTATAAGTGAATTATTGCAAGATCGATTACGGATCCTTTTTGTAGTTCCAATTGTTAGCATTTTGTTGATGGCTTTATTTTCACCTGTTCCATTAGAGAGGCGCTTGCTTGGAACGTGGGGTAGAAACAACGGTCTACTGACTCTTGTCGTATCTATTCTCCTTGCTTGGGGAGCTTATGAGATTAGTAAGAAGCAACTAGAGCGTGTTAAAGTACTAAGAACTACACTTCTAATTCTCATTCTGACAGCAGTTTATGGATTAATTCAGGTATTGAATTTAGATCCAATTGCGTGGTCTTCAGGGTCTATGAAAATTTTCGCCACATTTGGAAACACAAACTTTGCTGCTGCAGCATGGGGATTGGGGGCAATTGTCAGTGCGACCTTATTTATATTTGATAAACCTATAGAAAAACTCAAACGATTTGAATTGAGACAAATAGGGTATACTCTCTCATTCATAAGTTTTGCATATTTGTCATATATGACTAAGTCAATTCAAGGTTTATTTGCGATTGCTTCATTTTTTTCACTAATTATGATTTTTAAACTTTTATCGATGAGATCATTCATTTCTAGAGGAATTTCAATTCTTGTTTTGACTTGTGGTATATTTATTGCTCAGAGTATTTTCTTCAATGGTCCCTTGACGAGCCTTATATCTTCTGCAGGTTCACTTGGTTTTAGAAAAATCTATTGGAATATTGGACTAAAGATGTTCTTTCAGAATCCAGTTCTAGGTTCCGGAATTGACTCTTTTGGAGATTACTACAGAAATGTTCGAGATTCTGAAATGGCGAAAACTACCAGTATAGATTTGGTTGTAAATAATGCGCACAACACTTTCATTCAAGCCATAGCAACTTTAGGTATATTTGGAATTTTGATTGTCATACTCCCAGTTTTCTTTACTATTTTATTAGGTCTCACTAAGAATTTACGAGAAGCTAAATTTGACATTAATTCCACTTTATTTGCCATCTTCATTTCATTATGGTTAATGGCATCGTTTTCTATTGATAACATCTCAATAACATTATGGAATTGGATCTTTCTGGGCTTTGCATTGGGAGGAGTTTCCCATAGAGGTTTGACCGCTGCAAAGGATAGTCTTGATGTTAAACCTAAAAGAGCACGCCAGCCACAACCAAGCTTGTATGACTTTGGTAAGGTTTTGGCAACTCTACTTTCTATCTCTATCTTCTTCTTCGGCTGGACCAGTGCGAGTGCCGATCGAAAGATTGTGAGTGCTCTAAGAATTCCAGCTTCTTTCTCTCAGCCTGAGACAATTAATGCTCGCCTCATCTACCTTGGAGACATTTCACGTCTGCGAGTTCTAGACCCTCAGCATTACTTAACGATAGCGAGAGCTTTAGTTGAATTACAGCAGATACCTCAATCAATCGAAGTACTCTCAAAGGGCGTTGCAGAGTACCCAAGAGATTTTGCCCTTTGGGACTCACTTGCCTATTCCTTAGAACAGCAGAATAGAATTTCTGAGGCAATTTCAGCAAGAGAGAAACAACTGTCATTAGATCCAAGACATGCACGTGTTTGGTCTTATCAAGCCGAGAACTATCTTAAAAATAATGATTTGATAAATGCAAGGAGGGCAGCTAAGAGGTCTCTAGAGAATCTTTCAATTTTTGCCCCGGGTGATCAAGAACCAATCATTAATCTGTTAAATCAACTAAACCTAATTTAATGTTTAATTCCATAGAAAATAGAGTGGATTCAAAGGCACCAAATCTCAAGCTTATAAGTGGTGCTTGGGTAACATGTTTAGCTTTGTTGTTTAGCTTCTTGCAGCCGTTTGTGGCTCTTGCTGAAATCACAACAGCGAAGAAACTTGATGTTGTAAACCTACAAATGTCAGGAAAAAGCCCCAGTGCATCGATTACTGACCTTAGAAACGGTATTTCTTCAATAGTAATTCCAGAATGGAGAAAACAGGGAATACAGTTTGATTTGATAGAAACTACGGCAAATTCCCTGCAACTGTCGGCTCCGCTATATTGCTCAGGGAATCAAATTGCTTCGTTAATGATAAGTATTCGAAAAACTTACTATGAAAGATTGTCATTAGGTGATGCTAAAAATAGGTTCTTAGTTGCGCTTGCACCGCGTTTTGGTTGTATTTGGGAAGGCATCAGCTTTTTGGCTAAAGATGCCAATGTAGGTGGGATTGTGATTCTTCAAGATACTACAGATCCGTTTATAGTCTCTCATGAATTAGGACATGCACTTGGATTAGGTCACTCTAATTTATTGCAATGTTTTTCAGGAGCAAATGATGGTCCCTGGGGTAGCGACTGTCGAGGTGTGGAGTACGGCGGTGCAATAGATTTTATGTCGAACGTCGAGAACTATTTGCCTCTCTCAACTTATCACCAGTGGAGATTGGCATTAATTCCTCTATCTGATATAAAAGAGAACTGGGTCGATGAGACCATAACCCTTCAGAGCGTCAGCAGCAGGCAGGGAACTCGGGCAGTATTCATAAGGGATGGCCAAGCAACATACTGGATAGAGTTTCGAGAGGCAGCACAAGAGAATGGATATAAACCAGGTTTAGTAATTTACAGAGCAGATCCGCCCCCTTCAAGGTTTATCTCGAGTCCGAATCCAGAGGATTCATTAAATATAACACCTAGTAATTCTGTTTCAACTGATATTTGGATGTTAAATCTAGATTCTTATAAATATGCACAAGGCAAAGTTTCGGGATCTATGACCTTGCCTCAATCTCAAACTTTTACGACTTTTAGTGGAAATATTTCGATTTCTGCATCATTAACAGCAGAAAGTTCCAAGGCGGTGATTCAGGTAACGCGAAAGAGAGATTTCATTCCGCCCAGTATTCCAATAATTTTGGATAGGGAATTGTGGAATTCGCCTAATGCTTCGATAATTAGTAATTCCTATTTAGAAGCAGAATTTGACATAAAAGAATTTGAGGTAAGAATTGGTGAGAGAGTTGAGAAAGTTAAGAGAAGAGAGACGGTAGATTGGGAACCTACCTATCTGAGACCTTTAAGTCCTCCAGCGCGAGTCTTTGTTCGAGACTTACCCGAAGGAGAGTACATACTCTCGGTGCGTGCTATTGACTACTCGGAAAACGTGGGAAATTGGAGTGATCCCATAAAGGTATTCATAGATAGAAGTTTTCCCAAGGTATCTTCTGAATTCTCGCTAGACTCCTTTAACACGAGAGTTTTTACATTTAATTGGAACGGGACATTAGATGAAGGCTCTGGATTATGTGAAACTCGTCTAATCAATGAAGATGATTTTGTTATTCAAAGCAGTAATATGAAAGTTAATCCTAAAATTAGCCTACCAAGTAATACCTCTAGCAGAGTTAAAGCTGAAATTTTTGATTGTCTCGGTAATGGAATCGCGACTCAAATTAGTGCCACAACTTCAATATTTCCAGTATCAAGAACTAAGAAAACATCAAAGTGGGTAGTAGAGCAAGAAGTTAATGGTTTGCAACGTCATTATTGTCCAGGTTCTTGCTCTGCATCTATTTCCGTCTCAGGTAACTTTTCGGTGATTTCAGGTTCCGGCGCCTCTGAAATCTTTCTCTCAGGGAAGAAAATCGGGAGTGTTTCAGCCTCGCAAAGCAAAGACCCCAGACTTGGATTCAGTGGTAAATTAGCGTCCAAGTCTCAGGTTCTTAGGATCACAGGAAAGAACTTTTCTTTCTATGGCGTGGCTACGCATAAATTAAGCTTAATCTCTCGCCAGGAAATTTTACGGAGAGAATTAGCATCAGACTTTTCGCTACAGGATTCAAATCAAGTCAATTTGCAGAAGAGAGGATTGAGCGCGCTAGATTTTGCGGGAAATTGGAATCTCTTGCCTATGGCGAGAGGAACTACGCTTGAGGATCCCACATTAGATCTCTGTGCGCCTAAATTTGAGTCAGATTCTGATCGAATTGAGAGAAGGCAGGTAATTGTTTTCAAAGATGCATCGCCTTACTTGTTCTTATCAAACGAAGTTGTCCGTTACAAAAGTAATATTTCTGCTAATTTAGCTTTTTTAGAGCTGGAACGAGTTGTGAATAATTGCCGCAAAGAAGGTGGAGGAATTGATGTATCTGGTGCCTTTGCTACACACACATTTCTCGATCTACCTGAAACTTCAAAAGTAAGCACATCAGGATCAAAGAAAGTTTTTGTGTTGGTCAATATTGGTAGTGGAAGTGAGGCTCGAAGTCTTATTGGTCTATATCAATTTAATCAAGATCTTTTTTCAGGGCTATATGTCGTTAAGGTGGGAGTCAATAGTTTTAGCGAGGCTGAAGTACTTCGTTGGCTTGAGGTGGCGTCTCTAATTGAATCTCGATTAATTCATACTAGTTAAAGCATGGGAAGTGTATTTTGGGTCATAGGAGAAGCTCTTATAGATCTAATTCCAGTTGCAACAGGAGGAAGTACTGCCATGGCTGGAGGCGGCCCTGCCAATACTGCTAAAGCTCTAGCAAGACTTGGCTACTCCACATTCTTTATCGGAGGCCTCTCTTCAGATCTTTTTGGAAAAATGATTGAAGAAGAGCTAGAGGAAAGTGGAGTCAATCTCTCTCTTGCCTATAGAGGAGATAGAGCCACAGCGCTTGCGATAGCAAGTATTGATGAGAAAGGGCTTGCTAGCTATAAATTTGAATTAGAGGGAAGTAGTAGCTTTGCCTTTGACAGCTCATGGCTGCCAGGTGGTGAGCCTGGGGTAATCCATATTGGCTCTGTAGCAACACTTCTTGAGCCTGGGGCTTCTGAACTATTTAATTGGGCCAAAGAGAAAAGCGCCCCGATTGTTTTTGATCCCAATATCCGCCCATCTATAGAAAGTAATAAGTTCATTTATCGAGAGGCAGTCGAGCGCTTTATCTCAATTGCAACGGTGGTAAAGCTAAGTGAAGATGACCTCACCTGGCTCTATGGCCAAGAAGAAGAGGAGATCATCTCTAGTTGGCTTGAGGAGGGGGTGTCACTAGTTGTATTAACTAGAGCAGAGAAGGGCCTTACAGCTTTTGCTAAAGACTTAGTTGTAAATACCCCTGCAGTTAAAGTTGAGCTAGTAGATAGCGTTGGGGCCGGAGATACCATAGGCGCAGTTATTGCAGAATCACTCTTCCTTAATGGAATAGAGAAATTGTCTTCAGAGCTTTTAAAACCTACCTTAGAGAGAGCCGCTAGAGCTGCTGCTATCACCTGCTCAAGAGCTGGGGCAAAGCCACCATCACTTACTGAGCTAGATGCTTTTAAACTCTAACTACCAAAGTAATTAATCAATAAGATATCCCTTATGAGCCTCCTTCATGCAATTGATGGCGGTGAAATCTCACTTGAAATAGATGTTGATCAGGGGGCGAGAATTTCATCGCTTAGATATCGAGATATTGAGTGCGCTCTCCCATTTAGAGGGCAAGTTCTCACCTGGGGTTGGTATGCGATGGCTCCTTGGGCAGGTCGGATTAGAGATGGATTAATAAAAGATAAGGCTGGCAGAGAGTTTCAATTGCCAGTTAATTTAGCTGCTCCAAATGCTATCCATGGCTTTGGTATTACCTCATCTTGGCAAGAACTAGGAGATGGATACTTTGGCCTTGATCTGCCAGATCCCTATACCCCAGCAAGAGTTGAAGAGCGCTATGAGATATTAGATAACGCTCTTCGCTGGTCACTTGAATTTGAAGGAAATGGCTCAGATATGCCTTTCTGGCTAGGTTTTCATCCTTGGTTTCCTAGAGACTTTGATCGGGGAGGAAGTGCTGAGATTGAATTTGCTGCAAGCAAGATGTTTGAAAGAGGCTCAGATCATCTTCCAACTGGAAAGTTAATCAATCCCACCCCGCCCCCATATGACGATGCCTTTACCCAAATTCGTGGCACTCCCACTGTTTCTTGGCAAGATGTATTACAAATCAAGATTGAATCAGATGCGCCATATTGGGTGGTCTATGACCAGGATTCTGAAGGGGTTTGTATCGAGCCACAGAGCGCACCTCCTGATGCGGCAAACCTAGGGATATCAAGTGATACCTATCTAGAAGCACTCTTCATATTTGAAGAGATTTAATTGAGATACCTATAGTAACGCCTTGCGTTATTAACGA
>Ga0214917_10002276_pt1 | contig 23653 bp, 18 predicted proteins | sample LL_1208_BB_MetaG_FD_177983 | JGI IMG/M metagenome (GOLD analysis project Ga0214917, IMG submission 177983) | Freshwater microbial communities from Lake Lanier, Atlanta, Georgia, United States - LL_1208_BB | ecosystem: Environmental > Aquatic > Freshwater > Lake | place: USA: Georgia | collected...
CCGTGTTGAACACAAACATCGCCTCAATGATTGCCCAGCGCAATTTGGCGGGCGCGCAGCAAAGCTTGGCGACCTCGGTTGAGCGGCTGTCGTCTGGGCTACGGATCAACCGAGCTAAAGACGATGCATCGGGTATGGCGGTAGCAACCGTGATCAATTCGCAGATCAAGACCTCTTCGGTGGCCTATCGCAATGTGAACGACGCGATCTCCATGATGCAAACCGCAGAAGGCGCGATGCAAGAAGCTGGGTCGATGTTGATGAGAATTAAAGAACTCGTCACGCAGGGCTCAAACGACTCGATGTCCAAGGATCAGTATTACTTCTTGGTTCAGGAAATGTCTCAGTTGATGGGCGAACTTGCAAACACAGCTGGTCGGACATCATTCAACGGCAACAATTTGTTGGGTAACTTTAGTACGACGGGGAGCGTTGCAATCGGCACCCTTGCCGTCAGCGGTCTTCCTAGCTCAGGTCGCACTGGCCCTTGGACTTTCATGACTGGTTCTGGAATCGGCGACAAAGTCACGGTTGAACTTGTTCCGGTTTTCGACTCTGCCGAAAGCTCTGCCAAAGTTAACAATAATAAGGGTTATGTCGACGGCGCATTAAAGGTTGGAGCTTTGAATGCGCTGTACACGAGAGTTGCATGGCTTGCCGATCCCGCGAACTCGCCCAAGTCCGGAGAAGGATTTAAAGCGTTCGCTTTGGCTCCAGGAACCTCTGAAAGTGCAACCATGTTAAAACAAAAGGTCTATGGAGACGTTGGGGGATTGGCCCTGCAAACAAGCTTAACCGTTGCAAGTGGCGGCACTGGTTTGGTGGCTGGTAGATACCTCAATGTGCCGCTATCTAAATCAGTAAATAATGTTCAGGTAGATACGGGAGCGCTTGGCACTATTGTGGTAGATGCTTCAGGAGCAATCACATCTGCCGTGATTTCCAAATCTGGTAGCGATCTAGGATTGAGTGTCACGGTAAGCAGTGCCGGAAGTAATCTACCCAACGGTACGTTTAAAAATGTTCCTTTGACGCAAACAGTGAACGGCCAACAGATCGAAACTGGCGCTTTGGCTGAAGTTACCGTCACCGGCGGTAGAGTAGCTTCGGTTAAGGTAACGCGCCCTATCGAGGGTTTTAGTACGACCACATATTCTAACTTATCCTTCGACGCTACAAAGTACCTCGGAGCAACCGGGAGTTTTACAGGGGGGAGTTTTGCCGTTGGCCCTAACAGTTTAGGGGATGATCTTACGATAGACGCTGCAAAGCTCTTTGGTGTGCCTGGGGGAACAATTACGCTTAGGTATACCGCCGATAAACTTGAGGCTTCTGGTCTGGTCGACGCTCGCAACAAATCACTCAATGAATTGATCGATGACTCGCTCATGCAAATCAATTCGCACCGTTCCTACTTTGGTGCATTCTACGGTCGATTCGAGCACAACATCGCAAACCTCTCGGCGCAGACTGAAAACCTGAGTGCGGCGCTGAGTCGGGTTCAGGATGCGGACTACGGCGCCGAAACGGCAACGCTGACCAAGGTTCAAATCCTGCAGCAGGCGGCAACCGCGATGTTGGCGCAAGCAAACGCGATGCCCAACGTGATCTTGGGATTGTTGAAGTCGTCCTAAGGGGATATCAGGCCCAGCTTTAGGGGCTCGCTTGCAGTCCATCAAGGCCGCTTCATCGAAGCGGCCTTAACGATTTATGGAGGATCGCCGTAAGACTCGACACGAGAATTAGAGGGAAACTCAATGGCAACTTCGACGGTTTCAGGCGGTTCGATGATCGATGTGAATTCATTGGTTTCAGGGCTGATGAAAATTGAGTCCCTACCGCTGACCAAAATTCAGCAGAAAATCGATAAGGCGAACGTTTCCATCTCCAGCATGGGAGAGTTGAGGGCTAAAGTTGATGCTGTTTACAGTAAACTCGAATCAATCCAAAACCCGTTTTTTTTAGGTGACAAGGCCGCCACCGTCGCCGATGCATCAGTTGCCACTGTCTCAGTAAGCTCTGGAGTTTTAGCAAAAACCGGGTCAATCAGCGTTTCAGTCACATCGCTGGCTAGGGCTCAGCGTTCAGTAATTTCGGGGTTTACTTCGGACAGTGCTACAGCGGCGAGCTCGGGCACATTAGATATTGTATTTTCGGGCACCCTATCCCGTGCTGCGCCCAACACGAACAGGACTTCGATTTCTGTGTCGGGAAAATCCCTGTCACAAATTAGAGACTTGATTAATAGCGATACCACCAACGATGGCAGAGTGATTGCGTCAATTGTCAAGACAGGGGTACCCATTACGGAATCACCTCCAAATCGCACTGGAGGTGACTACGCGCTGGTTCTAACATCGACAGTAACCGGTTCAGGTGCAAGCTTTACCGCACAGTGGCCAGCTACCAGAGACGCAACGATCGCGAGCACTGGTGTTTATTGGAGCGGAAACCCACCTCCATCAGCCTTTAATTTCGATCTTGCGGCTTCATCTGCCTCGGCAACAATCGACGGTATAGCCGTTGTCAGTGATTCCAACACTCTAACAACGGCGTCAGCGGGACTCACCATCAATCTATTAAAAGCCTCATCAGCTACTTCCATCATCGTTACAGACAATACCGCAGCGATCAAGACCTCGTTGACAGAGTTTGCGACTGCTTTAACCGCGCTGAGGACCAGTCTTGCGCAGCTAACTAAACCCGGATCTAAGACGGAAAAGGCGGGCCCATTGGCAGGAAATTCAGGGGTTCTTGCCTTGTCAGCGGCCATTAACTCGGCGTATTTTAGCGGCATTACGCTTGGTTCTGGTGCCTCTGGTTCTTGGTCAAACCTTGGGCTTTCAGTCCAGAGAGACGGCAGTATTGTTTTTAAGGCAGCAGACTTTACAAGTTATCTTGCATCAAATGGAGCAGGACTGCTGACCACCGGCTTTACATCACAACTCAAGACCACTCTCAACACTTATAAGGGTTTTGGTGGCACGATCGAACGCTCAAGCGATTCTCTACGGTCGGAAGTCAATGATCTTTCTGACCGATACTCGGCAACACAGAAACGGCTTGATGCATTGAAGGCGACATACATCGCCAAGTATTCGGCGTTAGATTCAAAATTGTCGCAGATGAACTATACGAGCCAAAGCGTCAGTGCTTCGCTAAACCGGCTCAACAAAGATTGAGTCGCGCACGCGTTATTTCAATTCACTTTGGTAAATAGTAAAGGTGCGCGCTTCCAAAGCTTATAAGTCAGTACAAAACTCAACCGGAGTGTTGACCTCTGACCCAGCAGGCCTTGCAATCCTGCTGTTTGAACGAATTGTCGATCTTATTACGTCAGCCGAGGCAACCTATGACAATAACGATAAAGAAGCCCGGTCCAAACATACCTCGAAGGTTATCGAGCTCATTGAAATGGGGTTGTCGCCATCTTTGGACATGAATAGAGGTGGAGAGATTGCGGCCAATCTCAAAAATCTATACAGATACTGGATAGCCGAAGTTATGAATTCCAATTTAAAAAGCGAGCGAGCCAGGTTATCAGTGGTAAAGGGCCAGGTTCAGTTAATTTTGAGTGCCTTTGTCGAGGCCAAGAAAACAAACTAGTCATCGAAATGGCACTGATTTTATGTCATGACAATACTTGTCTTTTGTAGACTTGTAGAGAAACCCAGCGTCTGAACGGCTTAAAAGGGTAAGCGAATTCTTCTGCTACGCCTCAAAGTCCAAATCTTAGACCGGTTTTGTGTTGTCCAGTTCGAAACCCACAATACTATGATAAGTTTTTAATGCTCGGGTAAAATGATAAAAATAAATTTTTTCTACTATTGCTCGCGTGTTGACAATTGCAAGTCAATCCAGCAAATGCGCAATACGGTCCTTGAATATTAGGATCCCATTCGGTCGGTGATGAGGCAGCACAATGATCCAAAATTCAATGACATCAGCTCCTACAAGTTCAACTATAGGGTTACCCCTTCCCTATGCATTAAGAATCGTTGAATTAGTAGCAGCAAAAATGGTCGATGCACTCAGGGCTTACATTAGCAAAGACTACTTGGCATATTGGCACATCCACGACCAGATTCGACGGTTGAGGGCTGAACTTAGCGACCTTATTCGATATGCCAATGAGATTGAGCCCACCAGTACCACAACGACGGAGCATGTAGAGCAGCTAAAAATCGGATTACAGATCATTAGGCAATTTGACGCCTTTTACGAATCCGAGAAAGATCGGTATCGAGAAGGAGATCTCTCGCCCGCTTTGGTTTCAACCCGAGCGGAAGCCAATTGGTTAATAGAATATGCGCTCTTAAAAGAATGGAATTTCGAAGCGGACTATCTTGTTGTAATAGGTATGCCAAGCCCTGCCTTATTTGAAGCACTCATTCAACGCGATGTAAGAAGGTGGTGCTTTTACTCGGGATTAGAACTTTGTGACGCCCAAACCGATGGGCGTGGTTTTCAGTCGATTGAACACCTGAGTGACCATTTGAAGCGCGAATTTGTAGGTGCTTTTCCGAAATCCTTTTCAATTTGCAGTGTCGCAGATGAGTCACTGAACGATGAAAAAAGGTATGAAGTCGCAATATCATCAAATCTTGCCAGAATCGATGTTGGAAGTAGTGTTAATACTATCGATTACTTCGCTGAAGCCTTGCTCTGGCAAGGAATTGGTAATTTACCTTTTATCTTTGAATCAGTGCATCCCTCATGCCTTGTCGATATTTACCGAAACGCACCAGCGCTTATCGTGTCACCAGGACCATCACTAGACCGTAATATTCATTTGATCCCATCGATCCAGAATCAGGTCCTCATAGTCGCTGTTGCGCAAGCTTTGAAGGCGCTTCATAGCGTTGGCGTTACGCCACACATAATTTGCGTGGTTGATCCTCAGGATTTGAGAACTCTCTTTGAAGGTGTTCCGGTCTTCAATCACCAGATTCTCTTTTTAAAGGCCAGTTGCCACCCCGCAATGTTCAGGCTTGGATACAACAGAATTTGTGTCTATGCCGGAAGCGAGGAATCGTGGATTGGCAGACTGTTTGGTTGGCCGGTTGGTGGATTCGGAGTCGGCACAGTCTCGATTTCAGCACTCGAGCTTGCGGCTTATTTACAAGTGAAATCAATTGCTTTGGTGGGACAAGATCTTGCTATCACTGATGGCAAGAGATACACGGCACTTCAGCCAAGAGAAAACGAGGAGTACGAACCACTTTTGAAAAATACTTCTTTTGCAAATCGCTTGCTTTCGTACGACAAGGAGCATTATGTTCCGACCACGACTGACTTATTTGTTTTCCATCACTACTTCGAAAAATATGCAAGTGAATTTGCTAAACGCTACCCCAAATTAGATTTGATTAATGCTACCGAAGGGGGCGCCTATATCGCTGGTTTCAGGCATGTTTCTCTTGAACAATTTATAGTCGAAGATCAGCATAGTTGGTCAGTTGCTCCGACGATAATAGATGAAGAATGGGATCGCCTGCGTGCTCGGAGTGTTGACGCTAGCCTAATCGGTAGGGTGTATGATCAGATGTACTCAAGCCTAGAGGCTATACTTGATCTGAGCGCGAGCTATAAAGCAATACTGGTTACAGCGGTCTCTGATGAAAGGAGATTGAGATTGATTGATTATGAAAGACGCCTAGTCGACGCGATAGCTCCGTTTCCGTTTTTTTCGATGCCAGTTCGGAAAAACATGGAGCACGTGAGAGTTCTGGCTCGGTATGTTGAGTCAGAGGCAGAGTTGGATAGATTAATGATCGAAGTGATTGATTTATTGAACGGGATTGCAGAGCGGTTTTTGGCTACACTGGAACAATTCAGAGCTGAGTCTTTGGGCGGTGGAGTTTACCCACGATAAGAAAGTAAATAAGGTGTTACTTTGCCTTTACGAAGATGATACGATGTCATGGCAATTTTATGGGAAGAAGTATTGAGGTGATTACCACGATCTATTTCGGTAGGCGAATGGCGGTGGAAGAGGGGGTCTCAATTCGGCGCTGATGTGACCAAGAATTCGACGGTAAGCAGTCGGCGATTTTATAGAGTTTGGATCAGGTACTGATTAATTCTGCTCACTTTGGAAAACTGTGAAGATTATCGCTATCATCCAGGCACGCATGAGCTCTACTCGCCTGCCGGGAAAGGTTTTAATGCCATTGGCTGGCAAACCCGTGCTGTGGCACGTCATTAAGCGGATTCGTGCCTGCAAAACGATTCCAAGAGTGGTTGTTGCAACATCTGTAGACACAACTGACGACGCAATCGAGTCGTGGTGCCAAAGTGAAGACGTCCCCTGCTTCCGAGGTAGTCTGAACGATGTTCTTGACCGTTATTATCAAGCCGGTTTGCTCTACTCCGCAGATGTTGTAGTACGTATAACTGCAGATTGTCCAGTGGTGGATCCAACTATAGTAGATGAAGTTGTACGTGAGTTTTTAACTGGTAGCTATGAATATTACGGTTTAGCGGGAGAGTTTCCTGATGGTCTAGATTGCACTGTCTTTGCATTCAGTGCCTTGTCGCGAGCATGGCGAGAGGCGGCGTTGCCTTCTGAGCGCGAGCATGTTGGTCCATATGTCGAGAAGCATCCGGAATTATTCAAATGCGGGGGTTTTAAGAAGTTTTCGGGACTGTTTCATTATCGATTGACCTTGGATGAGCCTCGTGACTATGATTTTCTACAGAGAGTATTCTCAAGGCTATATCGGGAGGATGAAATCTTTCTGGCCTCGGATGTTTTATCACTCCTAGAAAATGAACCCGAACTAACACGACTGAATAGCGATATTGTTCGTAACGAAGGCTATTTAAAGTCTCTCATCGAAGATGGAAAAGTAAATGTACAAACTCGAAGATCTTAGGAAGAGTCGTGGAATTCAATTTTATAACAGAGCGAAATCTTTAATACCTGGTGGGACTCAGTTGCTCTCCAAGCGACCAGAGATGTTCGCTCCGGATGTCTGGCCTGCCTATTACTCCAAGGCCAAGGGCTGCATCGTCTGGGATCTCAGCGAACGTGAATTCATTGATATGTCCATTATGGCAGTGGGTGCCTGCGTCTTGGGTTATGCCGATGACGACGTCGATGATGCAGTGGTTGAGGCCGTCCGACGCGGGGTAAATAGCTCACTCAACTGCCCGGAAGAGGTTGAGTTAGCCGAGGCCTTGATTGAACTACACCCTTGGTTCGGTATGGTGAGGTATGCTCGCAGTGGCGGCGAGGCCATGGGTTTGGCAGTGCGTATCGCCCGTGCCTACACAAAGCGCGATACGGTACTTTTCAGCGGGTACCATGGTTGGAACGATTGGTACCTCGCAGCCAATCTGTCCGACGGCTCAGGTTTGGATGGACAATTAATGCCAGGTCTCGAGCCCAATGGCGTGCCCAGAGGCCTATCGGGAACCGCGATCCCTTTTGATGCCAACAACATTGAATCCTTGCGTGAGAAGGTCAAAGGACACGAAAACAAGATCGCCGCGATCATTATCGAACCGGCCCGTGGCGAAGATGCGCCGGCGGGCTACCTCAAGGCCTTGCGCGAACTGGCCACCGAGATTGGCGCCGTCGTGCTGTTCGACGAGATCACCAGCGGCTTCAGGATGTGCGCTGGTGGCATCCATCGCAACTACGGCGTTTACCCCGATATCGCTGTGTTTGCCAAGAGCATAGCCAACGGCTACGCCATGTCGGCCATCTTGGGCACTGAGAAGGTCATGCAGGCGGCGCAGACAACCTTCATCTCCAGCACCAACTGGACAGATCGCATCGGCCCCACGGCGGCTCTTGCTACGTTGAAAAAGTATCAGCGTGAGTTGGTCGATCAACACATCATCGTGCTTGGTAGTCAGGTCAAGGACATCTGGCGAAACAGCGCACGAGCAACGGGTTTGGAGTTAAACATCACTGGATTGCCATCACTGGCGGCATTTGCTTTTAAGGCGCGACACCCTATGGGTATGAATACGCGTTTCACGATCGAAATGCTTAAAGAAGGCTTCTTGGGGTTCCGTCAATTCAAACCCTCGCTGGCCCATCAGGCAGAAAACCTCAGCTTGTATGAGGCCGCTGTAACGCGAACGTTTGCCAAGCTCGCCGCTGACCCAGAGTGTCACGAACTGGATACGCCAAAGCACCACATAGGCTTTCAACGGCTGACCAAGGAATAAGACAATGTCTGCTGAACAAATCAAAAAGTGGCATACCCACGAGGGACCAGTGGTAGCGTCTGAGAATGAGTTCGACGTTATTGACTGTGTTTGCTGCGGTTTCAGGCACATCGTGCCCATCCCCACCGAAGAGGAGCTTGAGACAGCCTATCGACACGAGTATTACACGCAGGAAAAGCCGCTATACCTTGAGCGCTACAAACAAGACTTGGAGTGGTGGAATACCGTCTATACCCATCGGTACGAAATTTTGGAGCAGCACTTGCCGGCCACACAGCGAAAGATTCTGGATATTGGATCAGGCCCAGGTTTTTTTCTTCTGAATGGAAAAAATCGCGGGTGGCAGGCCAAAGGAATTGAACCTTCTGAGCAAGCGGCGCAGCATAGCAAGCAATTGGGGCTTGATGTGGAAAATATCTTTTTTTCCGAGCAAACGGCGCCCACTCTAGGTCTCTTCGATGCCATAAATATGGGTGAAGTTCTGGAACATATCCCGCGGCCAGGAGAGATGCTCAAGCAAGTTCACGCACAACTCAATATCGGAGGGTTGCTCTGTTTGATTGTTCCCAATGACTTTAATCCATTTCAACTCATCCTTCGTGACCATGTGGGATTTAAACCATGGTGGGTTGCTCCGCCACATCACATCAACTACTTTAACTTCCAGTCGCTGCGAAGCTTATTAGTTCGATGTGAATTTGAGGTGGTGCATCAAGAGTCCACATTTCCGATAGACATGTTCTTGCTTATGGGAGAAAACTACGTAGGTAATGATGTCATCGGACGTGAGTGCCATGGCAAAAGAATGAATTTGGAGAAAACCCTTTTTGAGAATAATGCCGGTGATTTAATGGCTTCGTTATATTCAAAATTTAGCGAACTAAATCTTGGTCGTGAAATTGTGATGATTGCAAGGAAGATTCAGTGAAAAAAATAAATAGGAATTGCATTTGCTGTGGAAGCGGCATCGGATCGGTAATTCCTTTGGGAAAATATTCGGTGGCGGGAGTCGGGGCAATTGATGCAATACTCAAGATATGCAGCACATGTGGGTGTCTTATGCAAGATCCAATACCGGCACCCGACGTGATGGCACATTATTACAAAATCTTGTCGAATTACACTAATGTAAATCGCGGCGGTCGCCCGGATTCTGATGCAATAGCAGCTAGCCAAAGGCAGCTAGATGTCGTTCGGGGAGACCTGACGCCCGGCCTTGCCTATGAGATTGGCTGCGCAACCGGATATATGTTATCTGAGCTAAAACGTTTGGGATGGGTCGTCAACGGCTGTGATCCATCACCATCGGCAGCGAGGGTTGCCAACGAACTTTGGGGCATCCAAATTCAAATAGGTCAATTTGATGAACTTGTTGACGATGGTAAGGCGGTAGATTTGGTACTGATGTTGCATGTCTTAGAGCACGTATATTATCCAGTAGAGTTCCTCAGAAAAGCGGCAAACTTGCTTAGAGACGGTGGTTATCTGCTGCTTGGGGTACCTTGCCTGATACGTCCCGAAATGTGGGGGAATGGATATTTCACATTCGAGCACATAAACATGTTCTCTGAAAATACACTTATACGGTGTTTGTCTCAGGCAAGGTTCCAAGCTCGGACGGTGAAGATTGATGAAAAAACTTCACGATACCCTGTGATCACTGTGCTTGCAGAGAAAACTGGAAACATCGTCCATTTGCGAGCGAGCCAAGATACTCCAGGTGAAATTGAGGCGATGGTCAATGCATACAGGAGAAGTGAAAAGTCTGAATGGTTGCGAATAAATAGCGTACTCGAGAACGAATTGCTTGGGACTGACAATGTGATCTTGTGGGGGGGAGGGGTGCATACGAGTCAATTACTCTCAAATACAAATTCACTGAGTAATGTAAAGATTAAATTTGTGATAGATAGTGACCCACAAAAACATGGCTTGAATATTGGTGGATATGAAATTAGAGGGTATGAGTCGGTAAATGTTGAAGACGGCAATGCAGCGATTGTTATTTCATCAAAAGCGTACGAAGATGAGATCTATTGTTTTCTTAAGAATCAATTAAAAGTAAAGTCGAAAGTTATTCGGCTTTATCAATAAGAAAATGAAAAAATTTCATATAGTAATACAAGCGAGTAGCCGCTCTTGGTCTGGCGGACATGATTTGTGCATGAATACCATGGGGGATGGTGTTGTTCTCACCAATACTCTAGAAGTAGTTGCGGAAATATCCAACTTTAGCACTGAACGCCTCTACCTAATTGCACCGGAATTTGACTCTGGTGGAATGGACTTCCTTCTGGATCAGTTTCCGTATCTAAAGATTTCTTATAGTCATGATAGCAGTCCGCTACAGAGAATGCTTTCAATATCAGATGGCATGAATGACGATGATTTGATTCTGCGTATTAATGGGATTAACTTTTGCATAGATGTGGATGCTGCAAATGAGATTTTGAGTTTGGGATGTTCCCAAGATTATGATTGCATTAGATTTCCGGATGATTTTCCTGCCCTTTTTTCTTGTGATTTATATAGTGTTAAGGGCTTGCGGCGAATGCAGTCGGAGTTAAACGCCGTGGACGCCGTTTATCATGTACATCCCAAATACTACATGAGTGCAACTGATGGATACTCATGCTCGATATATCAACCAAAGCTGCAGATGTATACTAATTCATATCTTGAGTCGGTTCGAGCAAGGTATGCGGAGTCCATGCATGAAAAAAGAATAGAGGTTGATTGCAGTAAGGCGATCAAATCTGGCGATACCATTACTTTTCATTATGAATTGGCAAAGAAATATATAAAACCTCACAACGTAGTCTTGGATGTGGCATGTGGCGCTGGTTTCGGCTCTCAAATCTTGGCATCCGCCTCAAAGAAAGTGGTAGGAATTGATTTGGATTCGGATGTAATCAGTATAGCTAAAGCTACTTTTGCCACCCGCTCAGTGGAATTCAGGCAATGTGATGCTCTTAATCTCCCATTTACGAACGTGTTTGATTTGGTTGTTGCTTTTGAAATCATTGAACATATATCTCCAGATGATTTTCTTAAGCAAGTACATAAAGCATTAAAAGCCAATGGTCTGCTTTGTTTAAGTACACCGCAAAACTCCTTAGGGCACATTCCTACTACATCCGATCATATAAAAGAATACTCGCTCCCTGAACTATTGGCCATAGTACAGAAGTATTTTGATTTGGTGAAGGTAATAGGGATCAAGCAAGGTTGTATACATTTCGATGGCGATTCCGTTGGGAGTAATACATTCTTGGTGGCGAAAAAAAGACTGCTTGCTTAGTTACGTCGCGCAAGATTTAACAAGGGATTATCAAAATGTTGGTCGTTGATTTTGTAGCTAATGTATTAATTAATAACTCAATCAAAACTGTATTCATGTATCCGGGTGGTACGATAGCCCCGCTCGTGAATGCGTGCTTGGCTGTTGGCATTAAGGTTGAATGTTTTAAGAGTGAGCAAGGTGCTGGTTACGCTGCGCTGGCCTACGCCCGCCTTACCGGTCAACCGCAAGTGGTTATGGTTACATCGGGTCCGGGTGTGACCAACGTACTTAGCTGTCTGGCTGATGCTTACTACGACTCAACTCCTCTCATATTAATTGCTGGTCAAATTGGAACTGGTGATCTGAAAGTTCGGCGAGCCGTTAGACAACGCGGATTTCAGGAGGCCCCAACCGTGGAGTTAACCAGACCAATAAGTAAGCGTTCCACTTGCATGATGTCGGTAGAGGATGTATTTCGGGAAGTACCGCAGGCATTTACGGAAGCCTTGGCGCAGCGAAAGGGGCCGGTAGTTATAGACTTTCCCATGGATGTTCAACGATCCGAAATAGCTAGTATTGAGACTCTAGCGCCCTTCGTCGAAACCAAGCACCCAGCCGCGAATGCAATGGATGCAAGTATCAATCAGGTAATTGTTGATGTAGGTCAGGCAGCCATGCTGGCAAAGCGCCCCGTCCTGCTGCTCGGACATGGTGCGTTGGATGCCGCAGCATATGGTCAGTATGCTGCTATAGCAGGACGCCTAAATGCACTGGTTGTAACCAGCTTTCTGGGATTGGGATCGTTTGACACGCTAGACCCCCGATATGTCGGATATGTGGGGCACACGGGTCATCTCGCAGCAAACAAGGCTGTTTTTGAGAGTGATTTTCTTCTTGTGCTTGGGTCTCGATTGGATGTAAGGCAAACGGGAACGCTGGTGAATCAATTCGTACCTAACGGCAAAGTCGTCTGGGTCAATCTGGATAGTACGGAACTCTCCAACGCACGTATAAATGCAGACTGGAAAATTCAGTTGGATGTCGGTGAGTTTTGCGAGGAGTTTTTGTCGAATCTGCAAACAGATAATCCGAATGTTGATGGTTCTTGGTTCTCGAGCATTTTGGATGTCAAGAATCAGGGTTTTGAGGATCGACCTAATGCAAATATTGCCGACCTTGCACCGCGCGATGTGTTGCAGTCTGTCCGACATGCTATTGGCAGTTCAGAATTAACAGTCACGACTGGGGTCGGTTGTCATCAGCACTGGGCTGCGCGCCATTTGAACTTCCATCCAGTGGATTGTCGATTGTTGACTTCGGGCGGTCACGGTGCGATGGGTTATGACTTGCCTTCGGCAATTGGTGCTGCCATGGCTCTGCCGGGGCGTAGGGTACTCTGCGTAGTGGGTGACGGCTCGTTCCTTATGAATATTCAAGAACTTGCCTCGCTAGCCGAGAGAAATCTCGACGTAAAGATTCTGGTTATGAACAATCGGCGGCTTGGGATCGTTTCGCAGTTTCAACTCATAACATGGGGATCGGACCCGACCACTGGTGATTTTAAGACACCGGATTTTGTGGCTATTTCCAAGGGGTTTGGGGTTGCAGCCGATCGCGTAGAGAACTCTTTGGAACTGAATCAAAAGGTGGAGGAATTCTGGTCCCGGCCAGGTCCATCGCTACTTGAGGCGATGATAGACGCTAGTGCTGATGTTTCTCCGATGCTACTGGCAGGGCAAACGATGGGTGACATGTGGATGGGGCGTCCCTCGTGAAGCGCAGAAGGGTTGCGCTGGTAACCGGGGCCAGCCGTGGAATTGGAAAGTGTATTGCAGAGGCGCTTTCCAAGGCCGATTATCTGGTCGCTGCTGGATATAACAGTACCCCAATCGCCAAAGATAAAAAAGAAAGTGGCTCGCCTTCTTACTTGCCTGTATACATTGATGTAGCGAGCGAACAGTCAGTAGAACTGGCGCTGAAGTACGTTGAGGAACATATCGGAAAAGTTGATGTTCTTATTAATAATGCTGGTATTGCGCAGCCCAAGCAGTTTCTGGAGCTTACCGATGCTGACTGGGAAACGATGCTTTCTGTGAACCTATTGGGTGCTGTTCGATGCACTAGGCATGTACTTCCAGGGATGCTCGAAAAAAAAGAAGGGCGCATTGTCAACATTTCTTCTATTGGGGGCCAATGGGGAGGAATGTTTCAAGTGCACTACGCCGCAGCCAAAGCTGGTTTAATAAATTTCACAAAATCAATGGCCAAGCTTTATTCAGGACTAGGGATTACCTCAAATGCAGTGGCACCGGGCTTGATTGAAACAGAAATGCTCGCCGAAGAAATGAAGGACAAATCTGCCCTTGGTCGAGTTGAGGGGATTCCTATCGCACGCTTAGGCACTGTTCAAGAGGTAGCTGCCGCTGTGCTTTTCCTTTGTTCACCAGAATCAAGTTATGTAACTGGGCAGACCATCAACGTCAATGGAGGGATGTACTTTGCCTAGAACACTGATGATTGTTGGCGCAGGTGCTGAGCAAGTTCCAGCCTATATCGCGGCCAAAAAGAGAGGCCTGATGGTAGTTGGTACTGATCTAAATCCGAATGCCCCTGGATTCGCCTATGCCGATCACAGGATTCTTGTGTCGACACGGGATGCGGATGCCACCGAAACTGAGGCAGTTAAATTTTGCAGGACCACGCCTATTCATGGGGTCATGACGATTGCGAATGATGTGCCCTATACAGTAGCACGTGTCGCAAATGCCATCGGGTTGCCTTCCATAAGTTTAGACGCGGCAAAGTGTGTAACAGACAAGCAGTTAATGAAGGAGCGATTTAAGGAAAATGAAGTAGCCTGTCCATGGTTTTCTGAGGTCGAAAGCTTGGATAGCTTGCGCAAACATTTCGATGCTAAACCATCGCAAAGTTTCGTTCTTAAACCTGTAGACGGGCGGGGGGCACGAGGCGTTCTGCTTATTAACGACGAAATCGACCTCGAGTGGGCATTTACCGATTCGAAACGTTGGGGCGATTGTGGACGCCTTATTCTTGAAGAGTTTATTCAAGGACTACAACTGTCTACGGAGTCATTCATTCATCAAGGAGAGTGTTATACAGCAGCAATTGCAGAGCGCAATTACTCTCGCCTTGAGCAATTTGCTCCCAATATTATTGAGGACGGCGGTACGATTCCTGCATTACTAAGCGCAGATTTGAAATCAAAAATCAATAATTTGATACTTCAGGGGGCGAGAGCACTGGGCATTCATGATGGTATTGTCAAAGGCGATATCGTCGTTGATGGCAACGGGGAGCCTTTAATTATTGAGTTAGCTGCACGTCTTTCTGGTGGGTGGTTTGCTACACATCAAATTCCTGCAGCTACCGGAATAGATTTAGTGGATGCAGTGATCACCTTTTCTCTGGGTGAAAAAATTGATGTGAAATCGTTATTGCCGAGCAAAGACCGTGCAACTGCTATTCGGTATTGGTTTCCACCGAGCGGGCGGATCCGGAATATTAGTGGAGAAGCCGATCTGAAGAAGTCGCCGGGGTTACTCGCTTTCGGATTTTTTCGGAATGTGGGTGATATTCAACCTGAAATTAAGACGCATCCTGATCGTTTTGGGTACGTGATAGTTGAAGGTGGCAATCGGGATGAGGTAATTTCACGAGCCAATATCGCTCTTGCATGTATTAAGCTTGAGGTTCACTCATGATAAGTTTCATTGCAGAAGTTTCAAGCAATCACCATCGGGATTTACAGCGCTCGCTTGATTTCATCGATGCCGCGAGCAGCGCGGGATGTTCCGCTGTCAAGTTTCAGCTATTTAAGGTTGAGCAACTGTTTTCGAAGGAGATCTTGGAACGTTCAGAGAAGCATCGAAGCCGCAAAAAGTGGGAGCTTTCGGTGGACTTTCTTCCGCAGTTGGCTTTACGTTGCCAAGAGAAAGGCGTGCTGTTTTCTTGCACGCCCTTTTATCTTGATGCCGTGGCAGAGCTCGAACCTTACGTGGCTTTCTATAAGATCGCATCATACGAATTACTTTGGGACGACTTATTGGCGGCCTGTGCAAAAACTGGCAAACCAGTCATTCTCTCCACCGGCATGGCTTTGATGAGTGAAATTCAGCACGCGGTTGAAGTTCTGCGTGAGAACGGATGCGCTTCGCCCACTCTGCTGCATTGCACTTCGGCTTATCCAACGCCATATGCGCAGGCCAATCTGGCTGCGATTGAAACCATTCGCCAGGTGACCGGGTGTGATGTCGGTTGGTCTGACCACACGGTGGAACCCGCAGTCATCCACAGGGCTATTGATCGCTGGGGTGCAAAGGTCATTGAGTTCCATCTTGATTTAGACGGCAAGGGCGATGAGTTCGCTACAGGTCACTGCTGGTTACCGGACCAAATAGGCGCAGTCATTAAGTGCGTGGCCAGAGGCTTTGCGGCCGATGGCGACGGCGTCAAGGCACCTATACCCTCAGAGTTACCAGACCGTGCTTGGCGTGCCGATCCTTCAGACGGCCTGCGGCCAATGAAGGAGATCAGGGCCAGGTTTACTTCTGCACAATAAGCTTAGGGTAGTTGTGAAAATCTTGTGCGTGTGCCATGCGGGTACTGGCGTTGGCTTGGGTCATATGTCCCGAGCGCTGGTCGCCACAAAAGCGCTCCAGCAAGAATTCGGAGCAGACATCCAATTGTTGATCCAGGGTGACCTAGTCATCAGCGACAATCTTTCGGCCGTTCCGCATCAATTCGTCGGCTTCGATCAGGATCTGTCGGCACGCATTGAGGAAATCAACCATCGCGAAGGACTTGGGATCGTGCTGTTTGACCTTCATCCTCAAAGAATTCCCGTTGATTTCGATTCGCTGCTGGATCGCCTTCGCGCATCAGCATGCCGCTTGGTAGCGGTCGACGGTCTCCTCCTATATAGGCCAAAGTTGGATCTGATCTTTATCCCGTCGTTTCTGTTCGTGCCGCCAAGTGACTTGATAGAAGGAGCTCCTATAGTTCATGGTTGGGATTGCTTCCTGCTCAACATTAAGGAAATACCCCGAGATTGGCAAGTAGGGCAAAAGGTTCTAGCCTTGACAGGCGGCAGTGACGCAACCCACTTGGGCGAGACATGGCCTGATCTGCTGAACCAGTCTTTGCCATGTAATTCAGAACTCCATTGGGTCACGGGTCCTTTTTCATCGAAGCCAAATTGGCCTGTGAGCCCACGCATCCGGATGATCGAGCACGTGGCGCCGGCAGGGCTTGGCCCGCTCATGCTGCAGGCAAACTATGCTGTTACTGCGTTTGGAGTGAGCTTTTTTGAGTTGCTTTACCTTGGGGTGCCTACGGTAGTGTTCTCTCCAAACAGCGGCAAAGATGCTGCGGAAATGAGTGCCATCGAGGCGGCAGGTGTAGCTCTGGTGGCTGCTGACGAACGCGAGGCAACAGACCGCTTGATCGAATTGTTGAGCCGCGATGACCTAGCTCGGCAACTATCAATTCAAGCTCGGACTACCTTGGGCAAATCCGGTGCCCAACGCCTGTGTTCAGCGATAGCGGCCTTTGAAGTCCATTGATGGGCTAGGTATGAACTCAACTTTTTACCATGAAACTTATAACATTCTCATTCTTTCACCTTAATCTTGCGTATTCCGCAATTGGAGTGGAGCAGCGTCCGCAAGTGGTGGAGCGTTGCTATTGGCCCATGCTCAAGCTAGCGCGAGAACGCCGGCTGCCGTTCGGCATTGAGGCCTCAGCATGGACGCTAGAGACCATCGCAGAAATCGACCCCGCGTGGTTGGACGAGTTGCGGGATTTGGTGACCAACGGACCCTGCGAATTCATCGGTTGCGGGTACGCGCAGGTAATTGGTCCTCTAGTTCCGGCAGAAGTTAACGTGGCCAATTTCCGCATCGGTATGCAACGCTACGAGGCGCTACTAGGGTTACGTCCCAAGATCGCGTTAGTTAATGAGCAGGCGTACTCAGCGGGCCTCGTCCCTCTTTATCGTGAAGCCGGCTATGAAGCCCTGATCATGGAGTGGAACAATCCTGCGAGGGCTCATCCAGAGTGGGACGCCGAGTGGCGCTATCTGCCGCAGTATGCCTGCGGCACAGGCGGTGCAGAGATTCCGCTCATTTGGAACAAGTCTATCTCATTCCAAAAAGTTCAACGGTATGTGCATGGTGAGATGGAGTTGGATGAGTACCTTAACTACGTGTTGGCCCACGAAGGGGCAGCGACAAGAGCGTTTCCAATTTATGGCAATGACGTCGAGGTATTCGACTTCAGGCCTGGCCGCTACATGACCGAGGCGCCCTTGCATGCCTCTGGCGAATGGCAGCGAATCGATGCCATGTATGCGGCGCTGCAGGCCGAAGCTAATCTACAAATGGTGGCACCCAGCGCTGTGCTTCAGTTGATGGCGCAGCAAGGCGCGGGCAATCGACTCCATCTGGAAACGGCGGCACACCCCGTGCCTGTTAAAAAGCAGGACAAGTACAACCTGTTACGCTGGGCCGTGACCGGGCGTGACGATCTCGGTATCAACACACGTTGCTGGCGCATCTACGAGGCCATGCGCGCCCGTGCAACGGCTACCGAGTCGGACTGGAAAGAACTGTGTTACCTGTGGAGCAGCGATTTTCGTACGCATATCACTGAAGCACGTTGGGTCGAGTATCGGGTACGACTGGATAAATTTACCGAAAGGTGGCAGGTCGACGAAATACTTCCGGCGAATACTAGTGTCCTTCTGGTCAGATCCAAATCGCCAAGAGCGGAAACTAATGTTGTACGTAATGGCAGGTTTCTGGATATTGAGGGTAAGCGGTTCAATGTTCGCCTCAACTGTCTACGCGGTCTGGCTCTCGAATCCCTAATTGACCTAACGGTAAGTGAGCTTTCGCTTTGCGGAACATTGCGCCACGGCTACTTTGACGATATTCAATGGGCAGCAGACTTCTATAGTGGCCATATGGTATTCGAGTCTCCGGGCCACCCAAAGGTAACAGACCTTAGCCCAGTTTCTCCAGAGGTATCATGGGAGGATGGGGCAGTAGTGATCAAAGGACAAATCGAGACCGCCCTTGGATTGGTGGAAAAACAATGGCGAATCGATGAAGCAAATGGTTGCGTCACCCTCAGTTTCCGTCTGCACTGGCAGGATGTCGAACTGGGATCATTGCGGCTCGGAACCCTGACTTTGAACCCGGAAGCATTCGCGGTCGAGACACTGTTCTATCAAACCCATAATGGCGGGCGAGAAATAGAGACTTTCAGATTGGCGCGCAGCGATTTTGATCATGGGGCTCCCGTTTCATTTCTAGTATCAGCCAACCAAGGGCTGGGTTTTACGAACGGCGAATTAACAATCGGTGACACCTCTTCAATCATCAATGTTCAATGCGAAAAGACTAAGCACGCAGCCATTTGCTTAATGGCTCATCGCAAGATACAAAATAGCTATCTATGCCGAACAGCATTTACCTTAAAAGAGTTAGATGACACAAGTCGTGGGAAGGTAAGCCCAGAAATCGAATTCGAAGTTTCCTTATCGACCAAGAATGGTCACAATCCGGCCATTTGACCTCTTTGACATCAATTGCTTTGCCCATATTCAGGAACACGCGATGATGACCGGTAGAACTGACGATTCAAGGACTCTTGCCTAAACGGTTACTGAATGCTTATGGAGGGTTCAACGAGGTATTCAAAATTCGGCCCATCGGGACGGATTGATCAGTCGGTCGTCGTCGCTGGCGATCGTTGGCCAGCACGACGGCACCTGATTACGCTGTGCTGTCAAGATATCTTGCAGATGGGCAAGCCCATCCACACCCACCACCACCCGGTCGACCTCTGGGAAGGACTGTGCAAATGCCAAGCATGCTTCCAGCGCAGAATAACCCGAGGCGCATTGCCAAGCCTGCCAGCGTTCCCATAGTGTTCGCCAGGGTAAGAACTCGGGCGGCAAATCGTTTGCCGACTTCAGCAGCAAACCCTGCAAAAAAGCCGATCGGGTGTGTACCTCTACGCCCAGCTCCTTCAAGCGCTGCAGCCAACCTGAAGTTTGCAGCCTGCGGTCAATCAGATTGAAGGGCGCCTGAACCAGACCCCACCGCGCAAGCGCAATTGCAGCATCTAGCTCACTTGGGGCGTAGATAGAGATACCCAACTTTTTGACAATCCCGTCGGACTGCATGTCCTCGAGAGCCTGAATAAGAGCTGGGCCTTCAGGCCCGAGCAGATCGGCCGAGCGGTGCAGCATCAGTCCATATATGCTGCTTAAGCCCAGGCGTTTTAGAGATCCGGCCAGCTGCGCTTTGGCCCAAGCGCCCGCGTCCGCGAACTCGGCTGGGAGTGGAGCGGGCAGCGGCGGCAGCTTGGTGACCACCCGAAAGCTCTGCACGCCAATTTGTCCCAGCCGGGCTTCTGCATCGCCGTAGGCAATTGCCGTGTCCAGGTCGGCAATGCCGTGAAGGCGGGCTAGCGCCAGAGTCTCACTGGCCTGCGCAAGGGAAAGCTGGCCAGACTGGTTGGCAATGCCGTAGTTAAGGCCAAATTGCACGGTGCCCAGGGCCAGTTTCACGGATGCAAGGCCTCACGCAGACTGCCGATCACATGGTTTTGGTTAGCCTCGGACAAGCCCGGATATAGTGGCAAACTGATCGCCTCGGCATAGTAACGCTCAGCCTGCGGGAAATCGCCCAGAGCAAAGCCCATAGACCTGAAATATGGCTGCGTGTGGACGGGAATGTAATGCACATTCACGCCAATACCCCGGTCCCGCATAGTTTCAAAAACCTGCCGGCGGCGGCTGCCTTCAGCGAGTCGTATTACATACAAGTGAAAGCTCGAATACCCGTCCGGATGCTGCCAAGGAGTAGACACTGGCAAGACTGAGAGTTGCTCATCATAGCGCTTGACCAGAGCGTGCCGCATGGCCACGTAGGCGTCAAGCCGGCCCATTTGGCTCAAGCCCAAGGCGGCCTGCAGCTCGGTCATTCGGTAATTAAAGCCCAGCCCGACCTGTTGGTAGTACCACGGACCTTCGCTCGCCTGCGTCATCATTGCAGGATTACGCGTGATGCCATGGCTGCGTAGCAAGTCCATTGAGCGTGCAAGTTGGGAATCGTTGGTCAGCGCCATGCCCCCTTCGGCAGACGTGATGATCTTGACCGGATGAAAGCTGAACACTGTGATGTCGCTGAACCGGCAATTACCAACAGGGTGGTCAAGATATCGGGCACCCACCGCATGCGAGGCGTCTTCAATGATCTTAAAGCCGTAAATCAACGACAGCTGATGAATAGCCCTCATGTCGCATGCCTGGCCACACAGATGAACACACACCAGCACTTTAGGCAGTGTTCCCTGGGCCTTAGCCTGCTCCAGCTTGCGTTGCAGCGCATCAATAGAGATGTTGAACGTTCGCGGATCGATGTCCACAAAATCAACCCGCGCACCGCAATACAAAGCGCAGTTGGCAGAGGCAACAAATGTAATGGGACTGGTCCATAACACGTCACCTGCACCAAGTCCCAAAGCCATACAGGCAATATGCAAAGCAGACGTGGCACTGTTGACCGCCACCCCATGCTTAGCGCCAACGTAAGTTGCCATCGCAGCCTCAAATTCAGGAACCACCGGGCCTTGCGTCAGAAATGGGGACTTAAGCACAGCGACAACCGCCGCAATATCTTCGTCCGAAATATCCTGCATGCCATAGGGGATCATGTTCAGATCTTTCCGATCTTTTCTTGATTGGTTCGGATCCAATTTCTCAGCGTTTCGACCGTCATCCAATCCGAGTTGTTATCAGAACTGTAGACAAAGTCGCCGGGCACGCGGTTTCCGTTGGCAATTCGCAGCGGGTCACTGCTCCAGTTGTGAATGGCCGGTAAGATTTTGTAGTAGCCCTCATAGTCGAAGGTATGTGGCGCATCTTCAAAGCCGATCATTTGCTCGTGTAGCTTTTCGCCAGGCCGGATACCCACCACCTGCAGACGAGCTGTCGCATCAACGGCCTGAGCAATATCCGTGACCTTGATAGACGGGATTTTCTTGACATACACCTCGCCTCCCACCATATCGTCAAAGGCAAGCCAAACCAGGTTGACCCCATCTTCCAAAGAAATCATGAACCGCGTCATCTTGAGATCGGTAATGGGCAAAATACCCGACTGTGCACACTCCATGAAAAACGGAATAACAGAGCCGCGCGAACCCATGACGTTACCGTACCGCACAACGCCAAACCGTGTGTCTTGCCCACCGGCATACGAGTTGCCCGCAATGAACAACTTGTCCGAAGTCAGCTTTGTCGCGCCATAAAGGTTCACGGGGCTGCTCGCCTTATCGGTCGACAAAGCCACTACACGGCGCACACCCTGATTGATGCAGGCATCAATCAGGTTCATGGCGCCAAATACATTGGTTTTCACGCATTCGAACGGGTTGTATTCGGCAATCGGCACAATCTTAGTCGCAGCTGCATGAACCACATAGTCGACTCCCTTGAGCGCGCGGTTCAAGCGGTCTGCATCGCGTACATCGCCAATAAAAAAACGCACGCGTTCGTCATCCCCATACAGCTTTGCCATTTCCCATTGTTTCATCTCATCCCGTGAGTAAATAATCAACCGCTTCGGGTTGTAGCGGGCTAACGTCATGGGCACAAAGGCATGACCAAAAGAACCTGTTCCACCAGTTATTAATATTGATGAATTTTCAAGCATTTTTGAGAACTTAATTTATTTTCCGATTTAAAAGAATGGCGCTAATGACCAAATTATGAGGGCATTGCTCTCAAAACACCATTAATCCATTTGGAAAAAACAGCTCCTTACTGAAACGTATCAAAGGAGTAAACACCCTTGAAGCTCAAAGTTACGATTTCTTCCAGTTTGGAACAGGTTTCGATGTATCTTTGTCTCTGCTTAAGTGCATCCTCAATCGCTGAAAAAAACCCAAAACGCCATAGACGAAACAAATGAAGTTCAGCAGGGTTGGCCAGTAACGCTTCTATGCGAACGAGTCGAGCGAGGAGTGCGAGACAGAACGAGTCCAGCTCGCCCTGGGATATTAACTGGTTAACGACGTGGTGTGTGAACCTGTCCCAAAGGTAGCCGGTATGATATCGAAAAAAACTTGCAGAGAATCGGTTCCTTAGAATTCCTTTACTGCAAAGGTATTCAACATCATCGATGACAAACATATATCTTAAGGCCACCATCTCCTCTGCCCAGCGTTGTCGGGTCTCCGTTGTAGTTGACTCATCTTGCGGATCTGCGAAATAGTCATCAATGATACATATCTCAGAATTATGACACTCTTTAACAACGTGCGCCGACCATCGATATGCAGAAATCTTATGTGCTAAGGGCGTATTCTCTAGATGCGGATCGAAGCTTGGTAAAAAATCGTGGTCAAAAAATGCCTCGGTTAAAACTCTGCGTAGTACATCTGCTCGAATAAGAATGCTAGACATCCAACCAACAAGTTCAAGAAGTCCGAAGGATTCGAGGGCATCCGAAAAATTGAGGCGAATCATCCTTCTGGTACCCTTTGATCGCCTTCCTTGAGTTAAATGAAACAGTTCTACTCCCGCCACATCTTGGCTTCTTATGAAAGATGATAATTTCTCAAGACAATTAGGCGACGCCAAAACATCGTCGTCCCCAAGGAACCACACCCACTCTCTAGAGTCAGGCATTATCCGCCCCAAATTATGCCAGTTGTCAGGCCGAGAACTGCCGTCGGGCATTACGTTATATCGAACAATTTCACTAATCGGCCCAAACGGCTTAAGTCCGCTCACAAAATCATACGTCCCATCAGTCGACTCGCTGTTGGAAATAACTAAACGACAGTGGTAAGAGCTACTTTTTACTTGTGATTCGATAGACCCGAGGAGGATTTTTAATTTGTCTAGTCGGTTAAATGTTGGGACGGCAAGTACAAATTGTGTGACCGTGTTGTCGAGTGCCATATTAGTAGAAAAGTTTTTATTGGGGATAAAAAAACAAAGATCTGATGATCTTCGTTGTGACATCACTAGTGTCCGGTTAATAATCGAATAAAATCAATTGGTTAGGATTATCTTGGATTTTCATTGTGTAGGCATTCGGCTGCAAGGCGCATGAGAGCTCGTTTTTCTCGAAGATGCATACCGAAAGA
>Ga0214917_10002277_pt1 | contig 23649 bp, 19 predicted proteins | sample LL_1208_BB_MetaG_FD_177983 | JGI IMG/M metagenome (GOLD analysis project Ga0214917, IMG submission 177983) | Freshwater microbial communities from Lake Lanier, Atlanta, Georgia, United States - LL_1208_BB | ecosystem: Environmental > Aquatic > Freshwater > Lake | place: USA: Georgia | collected...
CATGCGCTTGAGCGTCATTAGGCGCGGTTGCAAGCCACGCTCAATCAACGACAACATGTTGATGCCAAACGATGTTTGCATCTGGGTGTGTTTGTAGAGCGCGTTGAGGACTTTGCGTGGCTGGGCATCTTGCTTGAGCATGATGACGACGCGCATGCCGGTGCGGTCTGATTCGTCGCGAATATCGCGAATACCTTCGATTTTCTTTTCGCGCACGAGTTCAGCGATACGCTCTTGCAGGCGTGCCTTGTTGACTTGGAACGGCAATTCGGTCACGATGATTTGATGCGAATTGCGCGAGCCTTCTTCGACGTGGGCTTTGGCACGGATGGTGATTTGCCCACGACCAGTCGTATACGCATCGTTGATGCCTTCGTTGCCCAAAATCAAACCACCCGTGGGTAAGTCAGGGCCGGGGACCAGTTTGATGAGGTCTTCGACAGTAGCATCGGGGTTATCGATGAGATAGGTAATCGCTTGGCATACTTCATTGAGGTTGTGTGGAGGGATATTTGTGGCCATCCCGACGGCAATCCCGTTGGCGCCATTGAGGAGCAAATTGGGTAAGCGTGCAGGGAGGACTGTCGGTTCACGGAAGGTGCCGTCGAAGTTGTCGCGGAAGTCTACTGTGTTGCGTTCAATGTCAAACAGCATTTCTTCGGCAATTGCCGACAACCGTGCTTCGGTATAGCGCATGGCCGCCGGGGGATCACCGTCAATGCTACCAAAGTTGCCTTGACCATCGATGAGTGGGTAACGCATGTTCCATGGCTGTGCCAAGCGGGCTAAGGCATCGTAGACCGAACTGTCGCCGTGTGGGTGCATTTTGCCCAGTACATCACCGACGATACGGGCGCATTTTTTGTAGGGTTGGTTATTGCGCATCCCCATTTCCCACATGCCATAGAGAATGCGCGTCTGTACAGGTTTGAGCCCGTCTCGGGTATCGGGGAGTGCCCGCGAAACGATAACCGACATGGCATAATCCAAATATGCCGTGCGCATTTCGTCTGTAATATTGCGATTGCGAATTGCACCGACTTCCATGGTTCACCTCAATATATGTAGACCAAAAAGATTACAATTTGATGAATGAATTATACCATATATTTGTGGGGGTTGTGATTGTAGGTATGCCAAAAAAGCGATTTTGAAGATGAAATCGCACCATACAACAGTTTTTACGATAGTATGAAATTATTCTATAAAAGTAATTTTTTTAATGCAACAACAAGAAAAAATATTATGTGCAAGGTAAACGAGGGGTGTCAATGATTGGTGTGATGCCACGGACTGCCACCGGTACAAAGTCGAGATAATCACAGGCGGTAAGTTGATAATAGGTGCCATCGACCAACCCTTGTGTGGCATTCCCCCAATCATCGGGGCGGTGCAAATGCCCATACAAGCAGGCACTGACGCCACTGGTGGCAAATTGGGTAGCGAAGTCGGTTGGGCGGCGGTCAATAAATGGCGGGTAATGAATCATCGCAATAATCGGACGGTGGTTGGCGATTTTGCGAGCCTCTGTCAATGCCCGTTGCATACGCAGGAGTTCACGAGCGTAGATGCGTTGGTCTACTGCCGCATCAAAGCCTGGCGTGCCGGGAGCACTCCATCCGCGTGTGCCACAGACCACGACATCCCCAAGGTCAAAGGCGTTGGATTCTATCAAGGTAATCGACGGTGGGATGTAGGCACGAATCGGCGATACGCGATCCCACCAGTAATCGTGGTTGCCTTTGATGCAATACTTTCGTCCGGGGAGTTGATCAATCCAGCGTAAATCGACAAGGGCTTCTTTGAACTGCATTGCCCACGAAATATCGCCGGCGATGAGCACGCTATCATCGGGGGCAATCAGTTTTTTCCAGGCATGCGCAATGCGCTCTGGGTGGTTGCGCCAACGATTGCCAAAAATATCCATCGGTTTCGGATTGGCAAACGATAAATGCAGATCTGAAATAGTCCAAATCATAACGCTAATATCTCAATCGCATGAAGCAGTACATATGCGAAAAAAGTCGTGCGATGCAAGTCGCATTCAGATGTCATTGGGCATGGTAGCAGATGTGAGGGTCTGTGCCAAATTTGCCGGTAGCCACGCAGGCAATGGTGCTACGATAGTAATCGGGGTATCGTGGATGGGGTGGGGCAAGCTGAGCTGCCAGGCATGTAAGCGGTGTGGTTGGAGGGGCGCATCCGCGAGGCCATAGCTCCTGTCGCCAACAATAGCATGTCCGAGCTCTGCGATATGTAAACGGATTTGATGAGTACGTCCAGTATGTGGGGTCGCATGAATGATACTGGTGCCGTCGGCCAGCCGTTGTATGACGCTGAATGAAGTGCACATATCCTTGATCGTATCACCATTGGGAAGTGTGTCGCCAACGGTGTGGCGTGGGTAGGTGCGGAAGCGACCACGTTCGCTTCTGCCATGACCGGTATCGCATTCGTAGCTGTCCCAACGAGGATGACCATGCACATGGCAGAGGTATTGTTTTTGTGCGAGATGATTGACAAATATTTTTTGGAGTTTGGCATTGGCGTGGGGATGTTGGGTAAACAGCAAAACGCCGGTCGTGTCGCGGTCGAGACGATGCGCGGGATGCAGTGGTGGATGTTGATTTGATTCTGCCAGTAAGCGGGCTAATTCTGTACGGAGGTGATTGTCCCCATCCCAGGGGGTCGCATCGACATAGCTCCCAGCGGGTTTATTGATAGCGAGGAGCCAGCGATCCTGATAAATGATATGTGTTTGGTGTAATTGACAGGGATGGGCATACGCTGGCAGGGTATGGATGGTGACCATCATGCCTGGCAAGACCATTGCATTATTGACACGCACTCGTTCACGATTGATCCAGGCCCCACCGCGGGCTATCAGTGCAACGGCAGCGCCACGATTACCGTTAAGTGCCTGTGTCGTCACATCGAGTAGTGACATGACAACAGTAGGGTAGATCCGGTATGGGCCATCGTTGTTGTTTTCAATTGACATAATTATATTGTATACCTACATCTGCGCCAATATAGCATAGGGTCCATGGATTTGGTCCATCGATGGGCTATGCGTCAGCTAGTGTAACCGATATTTCGCCGCTCGACACGATGAACTCCATTTAGGATGAAAAAAAGGTGCAATGTGGATTGAAAAAGATAACAACCGGCGCAAACTTGAATTGTTTGCGCCGGTAGCGTGGGCATGCGAATGCTATCGGATTAACTTTGGCGGCTCACGTATTGTTTGTGATAATAGTCGCGGTATTCGCCGCTTTTGATTGGGCGCCACCAAGCGGGATTATCGATATACCACTTGACAGTTTTTTCGAGTGCTTGGTCAAAGGTATGGCTACTTTTCCAGCCAAGGGCCCTGAGTTTGTCGGTATCGAGGGCGTAGCGGCGGTCATGCCCAGCACGATCTTTGACATAAGTGATAAGTGAGTAGGGTTTCCCCAGCAAATCAAGGATTTTGTGGGCCATGTCGATATTGCGGGTTTCGACACTAGTACCAACATTGTAGGCTTCACCGGCTACACCGCGGTGGAGGACTACGTCGATGCCTTCGCAGTGGTCGGTGACATATTGATAGTCACGCATCTGCATGCCATCACCATAAATCGGGATGGGGATATCGTCCATGGCATTGGTTGTAAAGAGCGGCACGGCTTTTTCGGGGTAGTGGAAGGGGCCAATGTTGTTTGAGCCGCGGGTGATGGTGGTATTGAGTCCATAGGTGACATGATAGGCATAGACGATATGCTCGGCGCCTGCTTTGCTCGCCGAATACGGGCTGCGTGGCTCAAACACATCCGATTCTTTTGAGCGGTTTGGTTCGGGGATTTGGCCATAAACTTCATCGGTGCTGATTTGGTGGAATCGTGCCACGCCTAGTTCGCGGGCGGCTTCAAGCAACGCCCAAGTGCCGTTGATGTTGGCTTGGATGACGGCATCTGGTTGCATAATCGAGCGATCGACGTGAGTTTCGGCGGCAAAATTAACAATTGTGTCGATATTGTGGTGTTGTAAGGTTTGCTTAACCTGTTCAAGGTCACAAATATTGCCATGCACGAAGTGAAACTTCGGGTTTTGATCTGCGCCAGCGAGGTTTTCGCGCCGACCAGCATAGGTCAAGGCGTCATAAACGACAATGTCGTAGTTGTAGCGTTCGAGCATATAATGCACGAAGTTGCTGCCAATAAATCCTGCGCCGCCAGTTACTAATAATCGTTGCATGGTGCTCCCTTTATTCAACAGCCATCGCGTACTATTTTACACGGTTTTGTCGTAAGCATGCTATCTCCTATGGGTATGGGTAATAACCTGCCAATGGGGTGGCCGTGCGTGTTTGTGGCGTTGCAGTGGATGATTTGGTGGCGGTAATCGTGCGGGTAATCGATGCGGTAAACATGGGTGCAGGGTACGGATATGCACCGCTGACAATGGTTGTCGGGGATTTTGATGCTGTTGGTGTCCTGCTCGGTGTTAATGTTATGGTCGGCGTGAATGTTCTGGTTGCAGTGTTTGAACGGGTTGGCGAACGTCGACCTGCAGCTGCGTATTGGTCATACATCACTTCCGCAATATTCCAAGTAGCAAAGCGATTAAACACACTGACCTCATCAATAGCACCATCGAAATAACCACTATTGAGCATACCGTCAGCACCTATCCATACCGTAAGTGTCCCTTTAGGTATCTCAGTTACGACCCCATTTACTACTGGTGCACCGTTTACATAAAGCACAATATTGCGATTGGTATCAATACTGCAAATCAAATTATTCCATATACTACTGCTCAATGTATCGGTCGATGCAATACTCACCGACCCATATTTACAATAGGGTGCACCATCTGCATTCAAGCCTAGAATGAATTTGGGGGCGCTGGGCGTGGTAGCTATCTGGGCAGACAAAATCACCGAATCACTACTATAGTTAGAATTTACCCATGCCGCCACACTGAATGGTTTTAATGCAACTAATCCAAGATTGATCGGAGACTTTAGTTTGAGTGTTTCGCTGCCACTAAAAGTGACGGCCTTGCTAAATCGCACGCCACTTGTCCCTGCAGTCGGGCACACAAGCGGTAATTGGCAGACCGCTGGATTCGTATTTGCTGACTTGTTTACAAACGTCTGAGCACCACTCGCTTCTTCAAATGTCAACCGTACGATGTTTGAACTTGGTGAAGTATCAGTATCAGTAGGGAACGGTGTATTACTTGCAGTCGGTGTGTAAGTACGGGTACGGGTTGGTGAAATACGCGACACATCGCTAATATATTTTTGATAGATCAATTCTATATTGTCATAGCTCAGTGCAGTATTGTAAATTGATATTTCATCAAGTTCACCACGATAAAATGCTCCATTTCGTTGTACATTAGAGCCGACATAGATAGGCAGTGATCCATTGAGTATTGCGGTTGTCGTACTCATAGCGACACGTTCACTATTGACATAGATGGCGATTTGTTTTGTCACACTATCTAGAGTACAGGCATAATGATTCCAATTCGCATCAATAACGGCTTGTGGTGCCGTGAGTGTTGTCGCAGTATTTGCACAAAAAAACTTCCCTGTGGCATTAAATCCAGTTGTAAGATACATTACGTTTGAGCCCACGATGACTGCATTCATGATGCTACTCGGATTTGGCTTGGCCCAATAGGCAATAGTAACCCCTAGTCCCATCGGCAGTGAACGTGCTCCATAGGTAAATTGAGTGCCATCAAATATGAGCGAATGCCCACTAACTCCGGTAGCTGCAATGATTGGGCAGGTCGGTACAGGCGCCGATAAAATCGTCGCACATACCAAGGGAATAGATGGATTGACAATACTTTTGAAAGTGCTTTGTGGCCCAACTGCTTCTTCAAAGTTATAGCGTGCAATACGATTATTCCCGAGGACTTCGGTTGCGGTAGAAGTAGGAGTATTGGTTAGCGTTTTTGTAAAGGTCCGGGTAATCGTGGGAGTGCGGGTAATCGATGGCGTAATGGTATCGGTTGAAGTGCGGGTAATCGTAGGGGTATTGGTTGGCGTAGGGGTATTGGTGATTGTGCGGGTATTGGTTGGCGTAGGGGTATTGGTGATTGTGCGGGTGTTGGTTGGCGTGGGGGTATTGGTGATTGTGCGGGTGTTGGTTGGCGTAGGGGTATTGGATGGAGTCATAGTTTGGGTTCTGGTGCTGGTATTTGTAGGTGTTCGTGAGGTAGTGAACGTGGCAGTGGGTACATCAATTACCGTAATCACAGTGCTGTCGATACCACAGACATTGAACTTGGGGGTACTGTAGGCATCACAAACAGGCACGTCGGGATAGCCCACATTGTCTTTGGTTAAGCCAAAAAACAATGTATAGGTACCAGGCTTGGTGAATGTGACTGATCCATTGATGACCCGTGTTGCCCCAGCTGCAAGTGGCGCGCTTCCAATACTCCAACGCCACGGCTGATCCACGGTGCTTGCAATTGGGCAAAGTGCCGACGTATTACTGTACGCTTGATCCCAGCCAGCATATCCCGCCGTTACGTGGAATTTGCCTGTACTTTTGGGGAATTGGGTCACTCCACCAACTTGAAACGCCCAGCATTTTTCTTGGACAAAATTATAATTGGTATCTCCTGGTGGGGTGGTATATTGTGATAATAGTGGACCGGTTATCGATGCAGATAGTGTGCCTGTATTCGTAATGTATGTAGGATCATCATATTTGTTTGTCAAGGTAAAGGTAATCCCGAGTGTCTCGTTGATATTGAGGGTCGTTTTATCGGTTGTTACGGTCAACCACCCTGATTGGTGGTTAATAGGCGTTTTTGTAGGGTTGCTCGCAACAGTGTTTGCTAGTGGTGCAGAGACCAATATCCCGGTGGCTGCTCGTGCGGTATAAAACATTAATTGTACCGCTCCAAAGATGGCCACTGCCAGAAGAGATATTAATATAATTGGATGGTACAAACGCATCTGATTACCTCTTGCCATTGTTGCTGTTGTTAGCCTAGCCGATATTTACGACGAATGCCATGATACACTTCTGATAAAGCGCTACTAATGTGATGTTTTTAGCATCTGTTTTGTTCCGATACCGCTATATTACGACAGTCTATAGTATAACCGAAAAACAGCAAATCATACAATAGCTACAATGCAAAAATTAATTGGCTTTATGCGGTCAGCGATCAAGTTGGGCGCGAAAGAGCGTGCTATTGGTATTCCAGATTAACCATTGGGCAAAAGTGGTGAGATGCGTCGGCTGGTCAGGCGCAATGACGGTGGTACCTCTGGCATTGATGCCCCGCACGAGTACATCATAGATAAGTACCTGCCATGGTGGCGTGTTTGTAACTGCAATGAGTTGGGTCGGGTTAGTCAATAACAGGATTTGCACATTTGCAAGCGCTTGTGTCGCTAGTGGCGTGAGTTGTAGGGTGGTGATATCGAGTTGATACTGCACAACTGATGCTCCGTCACTACTAAAGAACATGTTTTGGGGAACAAGCCCCAAAACTCGTGGTTGGGTGACAATCTGATTAATCCGTAACGGCACAGTCAGCGGCGTCCCGACAATTAAGCGACTGTTTTGGATGCGTCCGGCGAGGATATAGCCTTTGTTGTTGGCGGCCATACCGGCAATCAATAATCCAAATTCACCGCTATCGCTATTTTGCATCACTGATACCGGCCCAGGCAGGGGGATCCGAGGTGATAATTCGTACATCGACGTATGATTGGCGATGGTAACAAGCGACGTCTGACTTACCGGGCTGTTGGGGATGTTTTGGGTAATAGTGAGGTAAATATAACGCCCGCTGACTACAAGCGCACTCGGGATTACTTGGCTTGGCATCGTCCAATAGCCGGTTTCTTGTGGAGGGGTCACACTGACGTCGAAGCGTTGCACAAACAGCGTATTCCAAGTAAGTCGCCCAACCACAACGAGTTGGTTGCTGTCGGAATGGTTAAATTGCAAGAGGTTGGCAGATAGGCCGTCAATTGAAATTGGTGGTTGGCGGGTAAAGCTTGCCATATCCACCGTTTCGAGCTGTGGCGCATTGCTGTCATTCCCGGTAAGGGCAACGATATATTGTTGATTCGCAATGAGTTGGGTCACGTCGCTGCCAAGGGTGACGGTTGCCACGGTCGTGGGCACAATCACTGCAACTGCTGTAGGACTGACTGTTTTGGTTACGGTATTGGTGCGTGTGGCAGTATTGGTGCGTGTGGCAGTATTGGTGCGTGTGACACTCGAGGTAGCCGTGGTAGTTTTGCTCGGTGAAGCCGTGGCCGTGCGGGAAACACCAAGTTGGGTCGCTTCGGCGGTTGCCGTGCTATTGGCGCTCCGTGCAGTGGCCACAACGGCAGTCTGGGTTAATTTGGCGTATGGGGTAGCACTCAACAAAAACTGCTTGCGGGCTGCGGTTGCGCTAATATTCGCAACGACTGTCTGGGTTAACCCAGTTTTGATTGCTTGTTGTTGGGTGGCGATTGCGATGCGCTCGGCAATTGTGGTGCTGGTACGCGCCATACCGATAGTTTGGGTGGCATCACGCAGGGCAATGACACTTTGCATCAGTGGGATATTCGTGGCGGTGGGAGTTTTTGTATATGTGGCTGTTGCTGTGCGGGTTGCCAGACCTTGGGTGCGGATAGTGGTAGCGGTAAGACCATCGGCCACGCTGGTTTGACTTGCTGCGAGGGATGCGCTGGTACGGGTGGCATAGATACTGTCCATGGTTGTGGTGGCGGCTACGATACGCGTACGAATTGCTGCCACCTCGGTGTTTGTTGGGGTCATGGTTGCGGTCGGGGTGAGCGTGGGCGTAGCAGTAATGGTTGCGGTGGTCGTCGCGGTCGGTCGAGCTATAACATGGATGGTAATGGGTTTGACGGCGCATGCCCCAATCGTGCTCCCCAACGTACACGGTGAATCAGGGTAGCCGACCCAGTCTTTGACCACTCCGAAATAAACGGTGTAATCGCCGAGAGTGGTGAAGCGCACGCGACCTATGATGGCGCGGGTATCACCAGAGGCGAGAGGAGTACTCCCGATACTCCAGCGCCATGGGTGATTGGATGTAGATTGGGTCGGACATTTGTTGGCCGTGTTTTTATATTGGACATCCCAATTTGCGATTCCCGCCATCACCCGTATTCGTTGGTTCGCACTCGTAGAAATGTCGGGTTTCGCAAATAATGTCACACCTTGGCTGTTGCGTTTCGCCCAACATTCGTCTTGATTAAACGTATAGCCGGTATCGGGTGTCGCAAATGAAAACGCAGCCCCACTGATGGTTGTGCCATCGGCGTAATTATTGCGCACATTGATGGTAAATTCTGCTGTTTCATTGGGGAATAATGTGGTGGAATTGACTGCAACAGAATTAATCCAATTGTCGTTGGGTGAATTGCCGGTATTGACTGCCGCAGCTACACGAATACTCGGAATCAAATCATAGAGCACTTGGCCGGGGCACGTTGTGGTGCCGATATCACGGTGTCCGACGATGGTATTGAGGGTGACATTTTTGTAAGCATAATAGGCGGTGGTGTTGGGGGTGATGTGGTAGGTGGTTGTCAGCCAAGCGATTAGGCTATTGAGGGCGTTTTGGGCAGCGGCAGTGGGGGCAATATTGCTATACGTCCCCATCATCGAAATCCCGATGTTTGCTCTGTTGTAGCCAAGCACATGGGCGCCATCAATGATTGTGCCGTCGTCACGGACGCCGTTGAGTCGCCCCGAGTAGATGACGCCATTAGGGTCAATCAAAAAGTGATAGCCGATATCGCCCCAACCATGAGTGATGGTGTGATAGCGCCAAATCGAGCGTACCCGCGCAGCCCAATCGCTCCCGAGTGGATCGTTGGGGGTGGCCGTGTGGTGAATGGTAATCATGGTGGGTTTGGCGATTTCGGCAGGGGTCGGCAACCACGTGGCATCGGTGGTTGCGCCGTCGACAGCTCGTTGATCCCACGTGGCAACATCTTTATCGCCCCAAGAGCTACGTGGCACGATTGGTGGTTTGCTCCCGTTCGGGGTGCTGAACGCTGCCGACGGCAAGATGCGCCGTGTGTTGCTGGGGAGCTGAGTGTTCATCGTAATGGCACTGATTTGGGTGACATAACTCGTGCTGTTGGGGGGGAGGATGAGTTGGGCTTGCCATTGCGTCGCGGGAATATCTGTCGAAATCATCGTACTAGTGGCTTGCCCTGCGGGTGCATTGGGGTCTGCAAATTCATCATTGGGACTCAACGATTGCCAGTTGCCCCAACCGGCAGTTGTATTGAGTCGCACGGCAAGTTGCACGCTGGCGAGATTGCCTGCCACCTGCCATTGGATGACGATAGCGGTAAATGCTTGGGGGGGCGTTACGGCGTCAAGTTGACGACTGGTGTAATCGATGGCTTGGGGAGTCGCTCCGGGAGCAACCAAGACTTGAGCGGTGGTGTCGACGGGGTTGCTACTCGCCGCTTGACTTACCGCTGGTGCATAGGCGAATTGGCTCGCAATCAGATAAAGCATGGTAATGATATTGGTGAAACGTGCCATAGTCATACACCTTTTGACGTTTGGTATGGTAATATCGTGTTGCTTCAAAGACGCGTCGCCCCTAGCGCAAAGTTCCCACGAATTCTGCAGTCCAGCACACTATCAGACAAATATCATATGGGTGTTGCTACAAACACGCTAAGTTTATGCAGATTGATGAAATCGCCTACTGCATATAGTATACTAGTTCACAATTGGTGCACCTCAGTGGCAGATGAATTCTAGATGATAAAACCAATCCAAACGATTTTGGCGATAGAGACGTCATGCGACGAGACTGCTGCCGCCGTGGTGCGTGACGGTCATACGATTGTTGCCAACGTGGTCGCCTCACAAATCGACATGCATCGCCGCTATGGTGGTGTGGTGCCCGAAGTTGCTTCGCGCCAGCATATATTGAGCATCGAGCCGGTGGTGCGTGCAGCAATTGCCCAAACACCCGGTGGCTGGCGTGATATCGATGCAATTGCTGCGACGTATGGTCCTGGATTGTCTGGTGCCTTGTTGACGGGCCTCAATACGGCCAAAACATTGGCGTGGGCGCGGGGCTTGCCGTTTATTGCTGTCAATCATGTCGAAGCGCATGTGTATGCGGCGTGGTTGGGGAATCCTGCGCCACCGGTCTTCCCGTGTGTGGCGTTGATTGTGTCGGGCGGGCATACGTTGTTGGCTTTGCTTGACGGGCACGGTCAAGCCAAGCGCCTCGGTGGTACGCGCGACGATGCAGCTGGTGAGGCCTTTGACAAAGTTGCGCGGTTGCTCAAGCTCGGCTTCCCTGGTGGGCCAGCGATCCAACAATTCGCTACTGCTCCGGCGAGGAACGAACGCATGCCGCGGGCGTGGTTACACGGTAGCTATGATTTTTCGTTTAGTGGTCTCAAAACCGCCGTGCTCAACGAAATGCAGGCCGCCACGACGCGATATGGTGACGACCCTGTGGCGTTGACGCAACGTACGCACGAATTGGCCTATTTATTTCAAGAATCAGTGGTTGATATATTGACGCGCAAAACACGCCAAGCGGTACTTGATACCGGTGCAAAATCAGTCGTGCTAGCCGGTGGCGTGGCCGCCAATCAACGCCTGCGCGAAGTATTGATCCGCCGCGTCCCTGTGACAGTGCATATCCCGAAGATTGCGTTTTGCACTGACAACGCCGCGATGATTGCTGCGTGTGCCTATTATCGACCACAATTGGCTGCGTGGTCGGTGGCGGTTGATCCTAATTTGGCGTTCGTATAGTGCTAGGTGCTCCTACCCCGTCACACGCCCCCAGATGTTTTCGACCAACATAAACACGGCAATGATTGTTACAAAAACAGCAAAGGCCTGACGTAATTGGCGTTGCGGAATGTGGGGGGAAAGTCGGCTACTAAAGATAATGCTTGGTACGGCACCAAGCAAAATCCATACGATGAGCATCCAGTCGAGTGCAGTATCGAGATGCCCGAGCATACTTGCGGTACTGTTGATTGCAATTACGATTAATGATGTGCCTACTGCCTCTGCCATGGGCAGCCCCACCAGCAACACCATCGCCGGGACAATCAAAAAACCACCCCCGACACCCAATATCCCCGTCACTAAGCCAACACCTGCGCCAATCAAAAAAACATGCCACAGCGGGCGGACGTGGCTTGTTGTGTCTGGTTGGGTTGCACTGCCTTGAAACATCACTCGGGCAATAATTAGTAATAAGCAGCTAAAGGCAATCAACAAAATATCCCCAGGGATGAAATGTGACAGCCGCGCTCCGACATACGCAGTAATCACACCAGCCAAGCCAAAAGGCAACGCCGTCTTGATTTGGGTGCGTCCTGTGCGCCACGCCAATGTGCCCCCTATCAGCGCATTGACTCCCACCACTATCAGTGCGGTTGCTAACGCCACATGCGGATCGATGTGGAGGAGGTAGACCATACTCGGCACAATCAACACTGCCCCCCCGCCCCCTAACAAACTCATCAGCAACCCAACGATTACTCCGATGATTATTGCCCCGACGATGGCCATTGTCGTTGTCCTTTTGTGGCGTGTTAAAAAATAAACCCCGTGGCGCGATTGGTGTGCCGTTGTGTTGCCTCTTATCATCCGAGCGTGCTACGATTGTGATGCGTGGTACTTACTACCATCAGTCTGGTGATAGCGTATGCACCTTGACACGATTAGACGTCCGTAGGATCATCGATATCGGTGGTCCCATCAACGTTGCTGGTATCGGGGATATCGCTAGGATCGTCAAAGCGATGATCATTGTTGATACTATCGGCAAGTAAATCAATCGCTGCGTCTGCGTATTCGTGGGGGACGACAATCCGTACGTCGGCCAAAATTCCACTTTGCATACCAAACATGCTTGCGCTATCTGCGCCTATGAGTGCCGCAGGGATGCCAGCATCGGTGAGTTGGGCGAGATAGAGCGAGGCATCGACGGGCCCTTCGCAAATCATCACCACCACAGGTTCTGGTGGTTGTGCAACGGGTGGTTGGGCCGCGAATCGTTCTTTGAGCCATTGAAACATGGTCTGCTCCTTTGGTATGCGTATCACACTGACGAGCACGAGGAGGTGGGTTAGCCCACCTCCTCGTTGTGACGTGACGTTGTGTGCGGGTGCTCCTTGATGTTGCGCCTAGGCTTCCGCCGATGATCCACGTCGGAACCACGTGCGCCATTCTTGATGTTCCCATACAACGAGGAGCTGTGAGGCATTGAAAATCGACGAATAGGTACCACTAATCAGTCCTATCAACAATACCAACACCAAGTTCCGAATGGTGACCCCACCAAACAGTAACAACGCAGTCAACGTGAAGATACTTGTGAGCTGGGTATTGATTGAACGGGGTAAGGTTTGCACGATGCTATGGTTGACGATGTCATCAAAAACTTCGCCGGCGCGCCGGTGCATGAGATTTTCGCGGATTCGGTCAAACACGACAATGGTATCGTGCACCGAGAAGCTAATGATGGTTAGTAATGCCGTCAAAAAGTACGCATCGACTTCGAGTCCGATGAAATGACCTAGGATAGCGGCCATGCCGAGCACCACCAGCACATCGTGGAGCATGGCAATCAAGGCACACACTCCATAACGCAAGGGGTTGGGAGCTTTGCGGAAGGCGACGGTCAAATAAATCAAAATCGCAACACAGGCCCCCAATACGGCGATTGCGGCACTGCGTGTGGCTTCGGCACTAACGGTTGGACCTACACTCTGGAGCGATTCGCGATTGACTTCACCATAGGCTTTGGTCAATGCAGCGAGGATGGTGCGTTGTTGTTGCTCAGGCGCAGTAGCGCTCAGTTCTTTGGTGCGTACGACTGCCGAAGCGATTTCTTTGCCATCGACTTTGACGGTACTTACTTGGACTTGGGCTCCTTCAAAGCCATTTTGGGCAAAAATCGCACCGATTTTTTCGGTGTTGAGATCTTTAGTTTGTGTGGTGGTGAAGTGCAAATCCCACAATGCCCCACCTGCGAAGTCAATCCCAGTGCGTAACCCATAGAGTGCAAAATAAATTGCCCCTGGTACGATAACCAAAAGAGAAATAAGGAACCAAATATATCGTAGGCTGACGATATTTTTCATATAGCAGACGCTCTCATTCCTACACCGCACTCTGCTCTTGCAGGTCGGGGTCATTGCTGATTTCATAGAGCCAAGGTGAATGTAACCCTTCGTTACGAACAATCAAGCGCAAGAATGTTCGGGTCACGACGACGGCTGTGAATAAGCTCAATAAGATACCGAGCGCCAACGTCAAGGCAAACCCCTTGATCAGGCTTACGCCGAAGCTATTACCAAACACAAACAGAATCGCACTGGTAATAAGCGTCGATGCACTCGAATCCCGAATCGCAGGCCACGCTTCGTCGAAGCCGGCATCTACGGCACGGAGCAACGAGCGTTTGTTGCGCAATTCTTCTTTGAGACGCGCAAAAATCAGTACGTTGGCATCTACCGCTAACCCAATCGACAAAATGAACCCGGCAATACCAGATAGTGTTAATGTGATGGGGATGAGTTTGTGAATCGCAAAGATGATGATGGAATAAATGATCAAGGCGACCGTCGCCAACAACCCCGGCAAGCGGTAGTAAATAATCATGAACAACGCCACGATAATTAACCCAACCATGCCCGCAACAATACTTGCTTGGACCGAATTGGCACCCAACGTAGCAGACACGGTCCGACTTGATTCAATGCTTAACGTGATGGGCAATGAGCCGTATTTGAGTTGGTTGAGGATTTTTTCGGCATCGGCACGGGCATTGGTGGTGATTTCACCACTGCCTCCGATCAATGCAGATTGTACAACTGGGCAGCTGACAATGACGTTGTCAAGCACAATACACATGGGCTTTTGGATGTTGGCTGCCGTGAATGTCGCCAAATCACTGGCCGATTGCCCCGTAAACGCAAACGATACTGCTGGTTTGGTGGAAATTTTGTCGTTGGTGACACGTAACGCTACCTGTCGCGTATCGAGGTCGCGACCGTCAGTAATGCTCTGATAGACCTCGGGTGATACCGTCGGTTGCGGGTTTGCAGGATCCACCGGCTTTGAGGCGTCTACTTCAGGTACTTTGGGCTCTGGGTTGCCTGAGGTACGTACAATCGTACCTTCGTTGAGGAATTTCCCTTTGGTATCGATGAATTCGAGGCGCCCCGTGCCGCGCAGTGTTTCGATGGCTTGCTCTGGGTCACGGACACCAGGGAGCTCGACGATGATGCGATCTTTGCCCGATAACTGCACAATCGCTTCGCTGACTCCGAGCCCGTTAACACGTTTTTCGATGACGGTGGCTGCTGTCGCCATGATATCTTTTTCGACAACGCCGTCTGCCTTCATGAGGACTTGAGTACCGCCTTGGAGGTCGAGTCCTAGGCGTACACTGACATCACGACCGAGCCATGTGTTGTCTGGAGCAAATGCAATCCAGGCACATAATCCGGTAATTAACATGATGAAAAGGAAAGGTACAATCTCGCGGTTGCGCACGATGTGCTTGCCTCCGTGTCGCTAAGCCAATGCTTAACCAATAAATACATTACTAACGCATGATTATAGTCTGTGCGACTACCTTGTGTCAATCACAAGGGTGGGGCTTCGCTGCCAAAAGACCACTCTTGCCGAAATTGTCATCAATTCTGCATCATTTGCCGGTGAGCGTGGTTCAACCAACGTTCATCAGTCGCTTGTCGCTATTTGTTCGCGGCAGCGGCAATTGCTGCCCGGACTTTGGCATCGATGTCTTGTAATGTTTTGGCATCACTCGCGTCGACTACGACCCCATTGACGGCAAACGATGGTGTGCCCGGTAAGCCGAGGGCATTTGAGGCTTTTTGGTTGGCCAACACCACATCAGTTACCGCACTATCGTTGAGACACTGCGCAAACGTTGGCACGTCGAGTGAAAGTTGGTTGGCATAGGTTGCAAATTGACTATTGACTTCGCTTGTCGCTAATCCTGACCATTGTCGTTGATTCGTGTAGAGCATATCGTGCATCTGCCAGTACGCAGTCGTACTTTGTGCACCGGCACAGCGGGCTGCAACCGCCGCCGCTACCGCGTTGGCGTGCATCGGTAACGGGAAGTCGTGAAATATCAGGCGTACTTTGCCCGTCTCGACGTATTCTTTTTCAAAGGGAGCTTCGAGATTGGTGGCATAAAACCCACAGCCTGGGCATTGATAATCGGCATATTCTACGACGGTGACGGGAGCATTGGCATTCCCGACAAAATAGCGCCCATCATCAGTTTTGCCAGTGGGGATGTTCCCTGAACGTGCGGTGGGGAGGGTGCCGGTGGGACCATTGGCGCTGGGAGTGGCGGCTTTGGTGCCACCAAGGCTGATATAGACCACCACGGCAATCCCTACCAAAACAATTACCCCAAAAGCAATGTAAAAGGTACGGAGGTTCATCTTTGTTGTTGGCGTAGCGACGGATCGTCCACGCGGCTTTTGTTGACTCATTTCAGCATCCTTGCCTCAAAATATCCTGTTCCATGTGTATTATAGTACAGTGTTTCTTAATCCCAATGCGTTTTTTGTGTTTTTGATAGGTTCAATATCGGTGCGACAAGGAATGGTGTATGTTGACGATTGATAAAACGACGGCGCGGCGGATGCTGATTGCTGCCCAAGGCCTAGCGACCCCAACCCCTGCGACACGCCCTGCTGACCTAGCTGCCGTGATTCGCCAAATGGCGGTGCTCCAAATCGATACCATTAACGTCGTAAACCGTAGCCCGTATTTGGTGTTGTGGAGCCGTGTTGGGAATTATCCTACTGTGTGGCTTGACCAATTGTTAGCTGATGGAACGATTTTTGAGGCCTGGGTACATGAAGCAAGTTTTATGCCGGCATCGTGGTGGGGCGCACAACGACGGTTGCTCCTCGTCAATGATCGCAAACACCTCATGCGCTGGGCCAACGCTATCTTGCATGACCATGCCGATGCCGCCAATCAGATCCGCCAAGCATTGGCTACTCGTGGTGAAGTGCGCTCGAGCGACTTCCGGCGCGCTGGTGAAAAACGGGGCACGTGGTGGGATTGGTCGATTGAGAAAAAAATCCTCGAAGCCTTGTTTGCCGTCGGTGAAACGATGATTGCCCGTCGTGAAGGCTTCCAACGGGTCTATAGTCTTGTAACCACATTGCGCCCCGATTGGAATGACGATGATGCGCCTAGCATTGAGGTGGTGCGCGATTTGCAAATCAGTCAAACGGTACAGGCTTTGGGGGTGGCTCATGAGCGTTGGATTGGCGATTACTTTCGTATGAATGGTTCATACACCACCGAAGTGAAATCGAAGCGGCCATTGATAGCGTCACTCGTTGAACGTGGCGAATTAATCCCCGTCCAGATTGAAGGAATCGTCGGTCCCGCCTACGTCACCCCCGAGTTGTTGGCGTGGTGTCAATCACCACCCTTATGCACCCACACCACGTTGTTATCACCATTTGACCCGTTGGTGTGGGATCGTAAACGCGCCTTGGAATTGTTTGACTTTGCGTATTTGATTGAATGCTATACTCCAGCCGCCAAACGGCGTTACGGTTATTTCACCTTGCCAATACTGTATGGTGATCAATTAATTGGGCGGGTCGACTGCAAGGCGCATCGCGCCCAACGACGATTTGAGGTGGTGAGTATTCATTTCGAGCCATGGGTTAATCCCGACCCAATCATGCATCGCGCAGTGCTAGGCGCCATTCGTGCGTGTGCGCTGTGGCATGCGACTCCTGACGTGGTAGTAACGCATGTTGCCGATGATTACCACCGCGCAACGTTTCTTGATATAGTTGCCCACGAAGGCTGAATGAATTACAATAGCGATATGTGAATGCAAGGGCATTCGCACCCTTTTTTGGTGAAGCGGAGAGGCGCGACATTATGCCGACGTATGTGTATGCCTGTGACACCTGCCAGGTGCAATTTGAAAAATATCAGTCATTTAGCGAAGATGCATTGCGCACCTGTCCAACTTGTCAAGGCGCGGTGCGTCGGGTAGTACAACCTGTTGGGATTGCGTTCAAGGGGAGCGGTTGGCACATCAATGATTACCGGGCAACCCGCAAAGAAGATACGTCAGCCAACGATGTAGCCGCGACTCCTGACGTGGCCGCCGCAAATGAAACGACGCCCGCACCGGCCACGCCCCCTGTTGCACCGGCTACGCCAGCGCCAGTACCAGCACCGGTGGCGAGCAAAGCTACGGATGCGTAGGTATGGCCAATTTTTTGCGCCTGTTGCGTGCCGACGTAGCTGCAATCTTTCGTAATGACCCAGCAGCCACTAATCTGGCTGAAGTACTGTTGTATCCAGGGTTGCATGCGATTGTGATGCATCGTGTGGCGCATGCGTTATGGCGCTGGCAGGTACCGTTTGTGCCGCGGGCACTTTCACAGTGGTCACGTTTTGTCACCGGTATCGAAATCCACCCAGGTGCCCGCATCGGAGCCGGTTTTTTTATTGATCATGGGATGGGGACTGTCATCGGCGAGACAGCCGAAATCGGCGACCGTGTTATGCTTTATCAAGGTGTCACACTAGGTGGGACGGGTAAGCAACAGGGGAAGCGCCACCCTACGCTTGAAGACGACGTGATTGTGGGTGTGGGTGCGAGTGTGTTAGGTGCAATTACGATTGGCTGTGGTGCACGGATTGGTGGCGGTGCAGTAGTGGTCAAAGATGTGCCCCAATACAGTACTGCTACCGGCATCCCGGCACGGGTAGTCGCAACGCGTGACCCCGTGACGGGGGAATCACGCCGTGTCGAACAATTGCCCGACCCCGAAGGGGATATGTTGCGCCAATTGCGCGACAAAATTTTGGAACTTGAGGCGCGTATTGACGACCTCGAAATCCATACTGCCGATGTACATCATCATCACCTCGATACCACCACGTTCCGGACGGCTATTTGGCAACAACTCGATAAATCGGTTGAGTCCGACCCTGAGACTCTGCAACGAAGGGATCAATCATATGGCGATTCGGCTCTATAACACCATGTCGCGCAATACGGACGAATTGCGTCCGGTGACGCCAGGACTGGTGCGTATGTATGTCTGTGGAGTCACGGTGTATGATCGCGCCCATATCGGTCATGCGATGTCAGCCATCGTGTTTGACGTGCTCCGTCGGTATCTCGAATTCCGTAGCCTGCAAGTCATACACGTCGTCAACTTCACCGATGTCGACGACAAAATCATCGCCCGGGCTAATCTGCTTGGCCGTGACCCGGTTGAATTGGCATCGAGCTACGTCACTGAATTCCTTGCTGACTTGGCGTCGTTGCATGTTTTGCCAGCCACGATGTATCCACGAGTGACTGAGTCGATGCCGCAAATCATCAACTTCATCGCGCAACTCATCGCCAAAGGCTTTGCCTATGCCGCCGAGGGCGATGTCTACTTCCGGGTCGTCAAAGACGCCGATTATGGGCGCTTGTCAGGACGGAGTTTGACCGACATGGTGTCGGGGACGCGCTTTGACGTCGACGCCCGCAAAGAACACCCCGGTGACTTTGCCTTGTGGAAGGGTGCCAAGCCAGGTGAACCAGCTTGGCCCAGCCCGTGGGGTCCTGGCCGACCGGGCTGGCACATTGAATGCTCGGCGATGAGCTTGGATCATTTGGGTGAAGAAATCGACATCCATGGTGGCGGTAACGACCTTGTGTTCCCCCATCACGAAAACGAAATCGCCCAGAGCGAGAGTCTGACTGGCAAAACCTTTGCCCGCCATTGGATCCACAACGGCATGCTCCAGATCCAAACCAAGCTCGATGATGGTACCTACAAACTCGAAAAAATGTCTAAGTCGCTGGGGAACGTGGTGACGATTCGCGAATTTTTGGCCGACCACCCTGCCGATGCCTTGCGCTTGGTGGTGTTGTCGAGCTATTATCGCAACCCGTTGGCGTATGGAATCGATATCGTGGCTGACCAAGAGCGTAAACTTGACCGCATTCGTGGTGGCCTCGCAGCTGCGACTGGGACTATGACAGATGGTGATGCTGTTGATCGTTTGAGCAATGCTACTGCTGTCGCTCGTCCGGCCTTTGTGGCGGCCATGGATGACGATTTGAATACATCGGTCGCCTTGGCAACAATTTTTGAGTTGGTGCGTGCCATCAATGTGGCCCGTGATGCCGGCGTGAGTGGTGACGTCTTTGTCGAAGCCCAAACTGAGCTTCGCACCTTGTGTGGGGTGCTCGGATTAACCCTCGAAACAGGCCCGAGCAAGGTTGCCGAAGCGGCCCCATTTATTGAATTGTTAATCGAATTACGTGCCGAATTGCGTAAAGCCAAACAATACCAGTTGTCCGATTTGGTACGTAACCGCTTGAGCGATTTGGGTGTAACCCTCGAAGATAGTGCGCAAGGTACGCGCTGGAAGGTCTGAATCATGGCATGGTTAGAATGTAGCGTCGAAGTCGAGGCCGAAGCCGTCGAATCGGTAAGCGAATTATTGGCGCAATACGGCTATAACGGTGGCGTTGCCGTCGATCAACCGGTCATCCATGGTGCCGATGGCCCTGACTATGTATATGACATGGTGCGCCCCGTCACCGTCCGGACCTGGATTGCCGTCGATGAGCATAGCGAAGAAACCCGCGTGCGCCTCGAACAAGCCTTGTGGCACCTCAGCGTGTTGCGTCAAGTAGGCCCGCTCAAAGTGACCCAACTCGAAGAACAGGTCTGGGCTGAAGCCTGGAAGCGCCACTATACGGTGCAACGGATTGGGCGTCGCACCGTGATTGTGCCCTCGTGGCACGAATACACGCCGTTGCCCGACGATATCGTGCTCAAACTCGACCCTGGGATGGCCTTTGGCACGGGCTTGCACCCCACCACCCGCATGTGCTGTCAGTTCCTCGAAGACTACCAAGCCCCCGATACCCGTGTGATGGATTTGGGCTGCGGGTCGGGGATTTTGGCGATTGAGTCGGCCCACCTCGGTGCCCGCGAAATCATTGCCATCGACACCGACGGAATTGCTGTCGATGCTACCCGCATCAATGCCGAAGCCAACGGCGTGTTGGACCGCATGAAAATCATCGAAGGCAGCCTTGGCAAAGGCAACACCCTCGGGCATTGGTTGAGCTGGGATTTGCCCGATGTCCCGCCTGGTGTGGCGATTGACCCCGAATCTTTGCAGTGTGATTTAATCGCAGCCAATCTCATCGCCAAAGTGTTGGTCTTTTTGGCCGACGACATGAAGACTGCCCTCAAGCCTGGGGGGATTTTGATTAGCTCGGGGATTATTGCCGACCGCGAAGATGAAGTCGCCGTGGCGTTTGCTGCCGCCGGGCTCACTCGCATCAATCGTCGGAGCGAAGGCGATTGGGTGGCTCTTGTCCACCAACGGGAAGTCTAAATCGATGCGGCCTGCAATCGCCAATACACACCGCTTTTTTGTAGATACGTCAACCTTTGCCACTACCACAACCACTGATGCCAATTTGCTCCATCAGTGGTCGCGCGTATTGCGCTTGCGGGTAGACCAACATGTCATGTTGCTCGATGGCTCGGGCCAGACTGCAGTGGTGCGTATTACCGAATTAACCCCTAAACGGGCAAGTTGGCAGGTAATTGAATCGTTTGTGGCTACGGGTGAACCGCGCCTGCAAGTAACACTTGCAGTATCGCTCATCCGCGCTGAGCGCTTTGAGTGGTTGTTGCAAAAAGCGACTGAGCTTGGAGTGCGTGCCATTGTGCCGATTATGGCTGACCGGAGCGTGCATGATGGCGACGTGTCAGCGAGCAAACGGGAGCGCTGGCACCGGATTATTCGTGAAGCAGCGGAGCAATCGTGTCGTGGCCTATTGCCCCACTTAGCGCCACCAACGACACTCGCTGACCTGCGTCTCCCAGCGGAGGCGCAGGTCTATTGGTGCCACGAAGGAAGTGGTACTCGCCCGCTCCGCCAATGGCCTTGTGATGCTAGCCGCCCGGCGTGGCTGATTAGTGGCCCCGAAGGGAGCTTTAGCCCTCACGAATTAACATGGTTGCATAGCCAAACGACTTGGTATCCTGCCGGACTCGGTACACGGATTTTGCGAGCCGAAACAGCCCCCTTGGTAGCCGCAACTATTCTTTTGGCTCAAGCCGGTGATTTCGACGGGGAAGGATAATCGCATGCGTTGGTACCATACTGTGGTGGCATTTGTGGCGGGGTGGGTGTTGGCGATGACACTGGCAGCGACGCCGTATGGCGGTGATATTGCCCAAGTCGTAGGGCCAGGGACTATTGCACAACTGCAAACCCCGTGGGGGATGCGCATCGCCTTCGCCCCGTTCTGGGAAGCATGGCAAGTGGTGGATGCGGTCTTTTATGCGCGTGAAAAAATCGACCATGCACGCATGATTAAAGGAGCCATTGACGGCATGCTTGCCAGCCTCGGTGATAAATATACGTTTTATCAAGAGCCAGAAAAGGCCAAACAAACCAGCGATGACATGCGTGGCAAAACTGTGGGCATCGGTATTTATTTGCGTATCACCGATGGGAACGCCTATGTCTGGAAGCCGATTGCAAATGCTCCTGCGACCAAAGCCGGCGTGCAACACGATGACCAAATCATCGCCGTTGATGCCGTGCAAATTGCCACGGTAATTGCCGGCAAAAGTGTCGATGAGGCGTCTGTCGCAATTGCCGCGCTTATACGGGGCGAAGCTGGCACAACGGTTACTTTGACATTGCAACGAGGCACGGCCACGCCATTTCGTGTGACCATTACTCGGGCGGAATTTGTGTTGCCTAGTGTCGAATGGCAGACGTTGGCCGGAAACATTGCCTATATTCATATCAGTGAATTCAAAACAAATACGCCTGATATTTTGGTGCGTGGTATGCGTGAATTTGGTGCGAGCAAGCCACGAGGCTATATTCTCGATTTGCGACATAACCCGGGTGGCCTCGTTGATAGTGCCCAAGGGGTACTTGGCTTGTTTTATGATGGGACGGCGCTGTATGAACAGCGAGCGACAGGTGTCCGCAAAGAATTTCGCACTACTGCTCCTGCAACGCCGGTTGCCTTGCCTACTGCGCGCTTGATTGTATTGATTGATGGCAATTCGGCCAGTGCCAGCGAAATCGTCGCAGGTGCCTTGCGTGATCGCTACCCTGATGTCCAACTGGTCGGCACCCAAAGCTTTGGCAAAGGCATCGTGCAAAACATCTATCCGTTGAGCAACGGGGGGACAATTCGGTTGACGATTAGTCAATGGTTGACCCCTAATCGGATCGCCATTCATGGTGTTGGCTTGACCCCAGATCTCGTGGTCGATGATGATGCGACTGCTACTGCCAATGCCCCGTGTGTGGCGGAGCGCAAGCCCGCTGGTACTGCAACGTTGTGCCGTGACCCTCAATTAAACGCTGCAATTGGACTGATTCCGTAGCACGAAAATTTCTCTTGCGCAGAGGCACCGCGAGAATGTAACTACTTCCAAACTTCACTTCATACTTCATATGTCTATGCCATTCACTGATTCTCACGCGGAGGGAGGCAGACGCGGAGGTATTCTGCATTTCAATTTTCAATTTGTGATCTCGCACAGCGCACACAGAGGAC
>Ga0214917_10002278_pt1 | contig 23642 bp, 23 predicted proteins | sample LL_1208_BB_MetaG_FD_177983 | JGI IMG/M metagenome (GOLD analysis project Ga0214917, IMG submission 177983) | Freshwater microbial communities from Lake Lanier, Atlanta, Georgia, United States - LL_1208_BB | ecosystem: Environmental > Aquatic > Freshwater > Lake | place: USA: Georgia | collected...
ATTTCCCTGTGCAGCTCTTGCAGTACCTTCAGTAAACACGCCTTTCATGAGTTCCACAGTTTGGTAAGTGGCATAGGGGGAAAGCCGGGCTTCTTTCCGAACGGGATTATCAACCAAGAGATTTCCATTCTCGTCATACACTTGGGTAATAGGTCTCAAAGCGCAAGCTTGTCCTAAATTGGCAAGAGTGGTGTAACTTTCCGCAAGTTCAAAAGGACTCACTTCTGCACTCCCTAAACTAATAGAAGGCAAAGGAGGAATATCAGAACTGATCCCTGCCTTTTTAATAGTCTCTTGAATCGCTTCTACTCCCACCATTTGCGCTAATCGAGCAGTAGGAATATTCAAAGATTTCTGTAAAGCTTCGGCAGCTGTAACTTTTTCAGGAGAATCCTCTTCGTAATTTCTCGGCTTCCAATTTTGTTTATCGTAAATCCACTCAAAAGGGGTTCCATCTAAAATCGTTTCTCCAGTGAAAGAATTTTCAATGGTTGCTTTTTCAAAAGCAGTTAAGAAAACGAAAGGCTTGAATAAAGAACCCGGCTGCCGTTTTCCTGAAAGCACTCGATTAAATTGCGTTTGTCGATAGCTGCTTCCTCCCTGAAGAGCAACTACCGAACAGCTGGGCACATCCACTGCAATCAGGGCACTTTGAAGCCGAATTCCCTTCTCTTCCCTCTTTTTAATAGCCAGATATCCTTTGGTAAGCCTATCTAGATTGGTTTTTAGATTTTTAGAAGCAGCTGATTGAAGAAAAGGATTTAAAGTCGTATAAAGAGTAAGCGCTTCACTGCTCAACCGAGACTTCAATTCAGAAGGTAAATCCCGCAATACCAGATCCATGAAGTATCCAATATCTTCCAAATTTCTTTCAGCCGGAACAACTCCCAGAGGCTCCTTTAAACTGTCATTGTATTCGTTCTCAAGAATGAATCCTGCTTCAAACATTTTTCTCAAAACGAGATTTCTTCTTTTTAAAACTCTATCAGCAGCTCTATGCGGATCATGAGCATTGGGAAGCTGAATAATGGCAGCTAAAGTAGCACTCTGCGGAAGAGTAAGATCACTGGCTGCTTGGTTAAAGTAAAACCGAGCCCCTTCAGCAACTCCGTGAATCTCATGAGTGCTCCATTGACCCAAGTACACTTCATTCAAATAAGCTTCTAAAATGGCTTCTTTCGGATATTTTACTTCTGTTACTAAAGCATAAAGAGCTTCCTGAATTTTGCGAAAAATGGATTTCTCTCTGGAGAAAAAGAGGTTTTTCATGAGCTGCTGGGTAATAGTGCTTCCCCCTTGAACAAATCTCCCTGCTCGGATGTCTTGAATGAGAGCTCGCAAAATCGAACGAAAACTCACTCCTCTGTGCTCCAGGAAGTGAACATCCTCAATTGCCATAGCCGCATATCTCATAGAAATCGGAATATCTGAGAGAGCTACTGGGTTTTGAGTTCTCACTCTCCCCGCATAGAATGAACTGATACTTCTGGGAGGAAACTCCAATTGCTCTAAAGGTTCGCCATTGTCGACTCGATAAATATTCTCCACTTCCCAATCAGGACTGGTCCACTCAAAGCTGACTCTTACTTTGAGTCTTTCCAAGCCATGGCCTGCCCCTTCAAAAGCTGGACGATGAAGCAAAAGACTTTTCTTTCCAGAGGAATCGGGTTCCCAAGCAAACTCTCCTACAGGCAGTCCTTCCAAGCTTCTGCTTTTTCTAAAGCCCATATCCGATAAAAAAGTTTCAAATTCCGTAATGGGAAAATGTCTTCCCCTTTTAAGAGGCGGAAAAACCCCATAAAAAACTGAAGGTCGGGTATTGCGAAGCTGTTCGATTCGAGGAGAAACAGTGTGGAGAATCCAAGCCAAATAAAATACGAAAAGCAGTACAATAGAGGAAAATATTCCCAAAACTGTAAGTCCCAGGGAATAAAATCGAGTTCTGTTTCGGTTCACCATTGAAAACATCTTATCCCAAGCGTAGTGTCTTTCCTATGCGCTTAAGTGAATTTCAAGTAAAACAAGTCTGCCAAAAGATAGTTTTGGGCCTTAAAGCAAAGCAGCTCATCAATTTCAAAAAGCCAGAAGGCGAAGTTTTAGCAAAAATGCAGGAGATTTTTATCAAAGATCTCAAAGTGGAAGATGACATTAACCGCGAAGCAGAAAAGATCTTGGCGCAGTATGAAGCCCAAATGGGAGATAAAGTCGACCGCCAGAAAATGTTTCAAATGATTAAAAAACAGCTCGTTAAAGAAAAAGGCGTTGTGATCTAGGAGTCTCATGATTTCAGAAGAAAAAATGATTCATATTGTTCACTTGATGCTCGATGGAATTTGGAAACAGGACCTTGTGGATTATCCAAATGAAGAAGAAGCTTTACGCGAAGCGAAAAAACTTTCTTTAAGTTACATCAACCAAATTAACGCGGTGGGAGAAATCGTCCGCAAGAAAATCCTCTCTCAAAAGAACCCTCCTCGAGAGGGAACTCCCCAATGGGATACCCTTTATCAAAAGTATCTTCTCGAAGAAGTTCAGAAAAAGGGCGGGTAAATCCCCTTTTTTCCTGAAAAAACCCTTTGCTAGTGAAATCGAGTAGCGTAGTTTTAGCGCTATGAAAACATTCATCTTTTCCATCATTGGGTTGGTTTTAATCACAAGTACAAACTCTTTCGCAGTTTCTATGAATTTTTCAGGAACTTTTCGAAGCGAAGCAACGAGTCTTACAAACTTAGGACAGACGAATGGAAAAGAGTCGAAGCAGTACATTTTATCTCGAGCTCTTTTGGACCCAACCATTCTTATCGATGATCATTTCAGTATTCGTTCTCAGTGGAACCTTTTGACTTCCAATCAATTCACTCCCGACGCGACCCAAGCTTTAGGTGCTGGACAAGGGGGCTACATTATGGGGGATGTGAATACTACTGCTCTGAACCTGAACCGGGCTTGGTTAGAGTGGACTTCTGATTTCGGTGTGGTCCGAGTAGGAAGAGTGCCCATTTCCTGGGGTTATGGATTGACTTGGGATGCAGGAAATCGCGCTTGGGATGATTATCAGACCACAGGAGACCGTATCGAATACCGACTGCATTTAGGAAATGTCGTAGGTGCTGTGGCTTACACCAAAAACAGAAAGCTCTCGGTTTTAGAAAATACGAATGATCAGGAGTTCTATACCGTCTTTCTTCAGTACGATAACGCTGAAATGGACGTTGAAGGTGGAATTTACTTTGAGAAACAAGCTCGGTCTGGGTCTCAGAAAAATGGCATGACCACCGATGCCACGGGAAATAGCAACCCCTTTGACCAGGGCACATCGAACCCTCCCCCACTCGCTCAATTTTCAACTTATCCCAAAAATAATAATGCAATTGATGCTTACCTAAAAAAGACAGCGGGACGATTTACTTTTGGTGGTGAAGTCACTTGGATTTCCGGAACTGCCTTTGATTACGGAAATGGTGGCAATGGCGCAGATGATGACTTGAATGCTTTTGGAGCTCTCGGAAACGTGACTTTCGATTATCACAAAATTAAAGCTTTCACTGAAGTAGTTTACGCTTCGGGAGATAAAAATCTGAGTGATAATTCTGCGACCGGTTACTCTCTTCTGAATCTCAATCGTGCTCGACCAGGATTAATTTTAGGAAGAGAACTTTTGGGAAGATATCATGGGGAATCAGTTGGAAAAGGTAATCTCCTTGTCTACGGAAATAATGGAAGTTACTCCGGGCTCCTCTTTGTACGCCCTGGGTTCCGAGTCGATTGGTCCCCCTCTTGGGCTTCGGGAGTAGAAGTGATTATTGCTCGAAAAGCCGCTACTCAAGATGGAGAGAATGCAAACTTGGGTTGGGAACTGGATTTTGGAACAGATTACAACGTCTACAAGAATTTCGATTTAGGAGTAAATGCAGGCTTTGCTTTCCCAGGAGAAGGCATCCCTTTACCCACTGGCGGTGGCGAACATAAAATGATCTTTGCAGTTCGAACCACAGCAGCTTTGAAATTCTAATGAGAAGAATCGGTAATCGATTACTTTTTCTCTTTTCTCTTTTAATTCCGGGATTAGTCTTTGGTGCTTGGGATGCTTCTGCACCTTTAGCAGAGCAACAGTTTTCGCAGCACCATTTCAAAGATTCTTTGGCGACTTGGAAAAAGCTCCTGGAGCAATCGCCCAAAAACCTTTCCTATGCGATGAAAGTAGCAGAAATGGAATTTCTCCTGCAGGGAAGAACCCCAGCAATCGAGGGATTGAGAGCTTTTCTCAAAAAAAATGAAAAGTTTCTTTCTGTTAATCAAGTTCAGGAGATTCAAAAAAAAATAATTGAGTTGAGTGAAACTTTTATTTCAGAAGAAGGACAAGTTAATTATCTCCAAGCTCTTTCTAAAGCAAACCTCAAGGAATTTTCATCTAGTCTTCCAGCTTTGAAGCATTCTATTCAGATTGAACCAGGCAATTTGAGGATCTTAGTTCTTAAAGCAGAAGTGGAGAAGGAATTGGGTTTTTCGGCAGATTCTTACCAAACACTCAAAGAAGCTTTTAAAATCGATCCTTTTTCTCAGAAAACAAGAGAACGATTAGTAGAAGCTCATGTTTTTCACGGCAAATTTTCAGAAGCGAAAGCCCTTTTAGAGGATAGAGAGAATATTTCTGCTAGAGAAAAGCTTGCGCTCGCAGTTTGTGACTTTGAATTAGGCGAAAAAGAAAACTCCCAATTTTTGATTCACGAACTTCTTCGAAGCAAAAAGCCCGAGTTTTCTCAGCATCCAGTGACTCTGTGGATGGCTCTTCGCTCAGATCTGGAAACTTCTCCTCTTTCTCAAGAAACCAGAAAAGAACTCAGGAAACTGCTTCAAGCTAGTTCCCTTAAAGAAAGTTACTTGATTGATGGATGGGATCCTTATCGCCTGGGCACTCAACTGGAATCTCTTCGAAAGCTCTAAAGGGCCCAGGATGGGCTAAAGTGTAAACAAAATAACAGACACTGGCTGTACACACCCCTTCCTGCACCGTTACTTAATACAATATTATCAATTACTTAGGTCAGCACTTCCCTTGGACCTCGGCTTGCAAAATGGCTGGCAGGGTTCTTCGGATCCCTTTATCGAGGAGAGAAAGCCTTGAAGTACTTTATTGCTTTAAAAAATCTAAAAGAAGCGAGTTTAGCTGTTCTTTCGCTCATTGTTTTGGTTGCTGTGATTGTGCTTTCTGGTTGCGCACAAAAGGAATCCCTGACTTCAGGATCCTCTTCTCGCTTCATAGTTCAAGGACTCAATCCTCCCTATTTAGATATTCTCTGGGTATTGGATGATCGCTCCCCCATGAATTCAGTTCGAGACCATCTAGTAAGCGAAGCTCAAAAGTTTTTTATTCGTTTGGACAGTATTCCCCAAAACTATCAAATGGGAATCACGACGATGGACACCCTTCGGAATCGTGGAGCTTTGAAACCAGCTTCCACTATTCTTACTAAAGAAGTGGGAACCCTCGAGGAAAGAGTCACTTTTTTTGGAAACCTCCTTTCACAAGTGATTAATCTTCGAACGGGAGCAGAAAATACTGGTCTCACAGCTACTTTATTATCTTTAAATAATCATTTTAGACCACGAGCTGGAGTTCCTTTGGTTCTTGTATTTATTTCCGATGGAGACGACTTCTCCACAGTAACTACAAGTACTTTGGCAGACTCTGTTGATGCTTTTTCAGCACAAGTTCTTAGTCTTAAGGAAAATAAAGAAGAGCTCGTTAAAGCTTACTCTATCAACTATAAGCCCTTGATCAGTGGAGTGAGTATCGCTGATCAACGCTGTGCTACTCGTAATAATGCGGATATTGATAAAGCTTCGACAGGAGCTTTGCGCTCAGATGGAACGCCCTGGTTTCAAAATCGTTATTTTAGAGTGGCGAGCAAGCTTAAAGGTGACACTGCAGATCTCTGTGGAAGTTTTGCTGATACCATTAATTTATCCGGCCTTCGCTTGAAGGAACTTCCAAGGCGGTTCAAAGTAGAAGGAACAACGGATGCTTCCAAACTCAGAGTGAGTGTGTATGACAGGAATCAGAACTTGCTTAACATTTCCTGGACCTACGACTTAGCAAACCAAGAAGTCGTATTCGCTACTGCTCCTCCCGAAGGAAGCACTATTCAGATTTTGGTTTCTCCCAACTGAGTATTGCGAAGCGAGCGAAGAGAGTTTGTCCAAGAGCAAAGGTTAGTTAAGAGTTCATATTCAATTTTATCTGCGATTTCTTCGTATTCTTTATTTTCCTGATTTTTGAACATTCCCTTAAGGATGAACAGCAGGGATTTTTCTGTATCAGCTAGAGTTCCTGTTTCAGTATTTACTTTAGAGAAATCAAGCGACATCGCAGCTCGAGTCAAATTAATCGCTTCCATGAACCTTTGCAGCCCTTCAATACACTGGACAAAAAATCGATTAGCTCTTGCAGTATCCTCTTCTCGAAACAGTTCAGCTGAACGAAGCAAACTGCTTTTCACTCTTTCCACGCATCCCAAAGCAATATCCAAACCAGTCGCAGCCCAAATGGCGAGATCAGCATTTCTCATGCTGCTCTCTTCCCCATTTGTCACTGGAGCTACGTTAAAATCCTCCATTCGGGGATTTAAAGTGGGGTTCTGACTAATTTCTTGTTCTATGAGAATGGCTTTCATTTTTACCCCCGGTGACGGTTATGTGTTAAATGTTCTTTAAGCTTTTTAAGACGTTGGTCTTGTGGGAGAACCTGTACGGCTTTATCTAATTCACTTTCCGCTTCAAGAAAGTGTCCCTGTTTGAAGAGCAAGCTCGCAAGTTGGAATCGGATTTCTCCGTTCTTTGGTTCTCTCTCTAGGAACTGATAAATCCTAGGCTTTACTTCAGTATAATTTTTGGAATAGTCCGCCAGATAAATCAGCTGCAAAAGAGCTACTGTATTTAAGCAATCACAATCAAGAGCAACCTGAAACTCTCGCCCAGCACTAAAGAAATCGCCTTGCCCCAGGTCAACCATTCCGAGTCCGCAATGAGCTTTTGAATTCCGAGGTTGAATTTGAGTAGCTCTCATGAAGTACTTTTGAGCAACAAGCAGATTTTTTCTTTGAAGCTCTAAAGTACCCAAATTGACATAAATAGCTTCGGACTGGGGGTTTAGCTCGAGTGCTTTTTGATAAAGGGCTTCCGCACTCTGGAGTTGTTCTTTTCCATTCAGAATGTTTCCGTAAGCTTTAAAAAATTCGAAACGAAGCTTAGCTTCCACTTTTTCAGGATTCCGCACTTTATTGAAATGATAAAGCGCCGATTCGTCATCTTGCTCCGCCAAATAGCAGAGTCCCAAGCGGATAGCGTAGTCTTCTCTTTGATACAGTTCCCAGAGTGCTTTGAAACATTTCTTAGCAGGAAGCAACTCATTCAACTGAATAAAGCAAAGGCCCAATCCTTCCATTGCTCTTTGGTCCTTCAGGTTGCTCTTGAGGAGGAAGCTAAAAATATTTCGTGCAAGAATGTATTCGCCGTTTGAGAGGAGAAGATGGGCATTTTCAATCATTCTCTCGCGGTCTTTATCGCTTGAAGTAGGAACGGGGGCTGGTTGGATCTGAGAGGCAGGTCTAATCTTTACTAAAAAAGTGCGTTCCGTTTCTTGAGGGGCTTGTTGGTTTTCAACTTCCTGCACTTGAATTTGCTCTGCTTCTGCCATGAGAGCAAAAAAGGCAGTGTCGTTTGATTTGTGGAAGTCTTGCTGCATAGAGATATGCCAAAGAAAGAGCAAGCCCTATGCCATGCTCTTCGAATGACAACTCTAACAATTACTGGGGTATTTTTGTGAAATGACACGGTAGGGCCGTCAGTCCTCCCGCGACCATGACAGGATTTTGACGCTCAAGAAGCTTTTGCTACTTTAGGTGAGCGAAGATTTGGTGCGCTGTTCTTTTCGAAAGATTCCATTTGTTGTTGGACTTCGACAGTTTTTTTGAGCTCTCGGATCGTCTCATTTTTATAATCATCGATAGCTGCTATTACTTGGAGATCCAAGTCCACGATTTTATCTGCAAGCACTTTCCGCTTTGCCATCATTTTGCTCATAAGACTTCTTTCCTCTTCGGAAAATGACTTCTTTTTCTGTGAACTTTCGACTGCTTTGGAGATTTTTGCATCAAATGATCGGATAATGTTCAAAATTCGCTCGCGGCTATCAACAAAAAATTCCATGTCCTTCCAGTCGTTTCGAGCAATATGATCGAGAAACTTCTGGGTAATTGAATAGAACTTCTCATAGTAGTGATTCTTCATTTCTAAATATTGAAGGACTTCTTCCATTTTTCTCTCCTCTATCGGTTGGTTTTCAAAACGTGAATGGCTTCGTCCCAAGCAGTTCTCAATGTATTGAGAATACCTAGGGCCTCTTCAAGAAGTTTGGGATTGTTATCAATGCTGCCCTTGAGAAGCCTGTCAGATATAAAATCGTAAAGCCCTTCTAGCTTCTCAGCTATTTCAGCTCCTGCTTTATGATTCAGGGTAGCTCGCAGCTCATTTACAATATCCATAGTGCGTCCAATGAACACGTTTTTCTCTTCAAGATTATTTTCCTGGCTTGCCTGAATTGCCTTTTTTAAAAATCGGATAGCGCCGTCGTACATCATGATAAGTATCGTCTCTTTGTTAGCAGTGATGACGTCGGTTTTTTTATAGCTTTGAAAGGGATTCGCTTTTTTTGCTGGTTTGTTTTGCATTTTTTATCCTCAAGGTCCCATAGGTGCAGCTCCTGCCCCACCTTGAACTGCTCCGGATTGACTCTGTATTGCTTGTATTGCTGCTTGAGCTTTTGACAAACTGCTTTTGAGTGCTTCAGCTCTAACGGAAGCGGTTTTCTCACTTCTTTCGATGTTTTTATCGAGTGACTTAATTTGATCTTCGTAATTCTTTTTCTGGTTACTGAGGAGTCCGCTACCAGAAGCTGAAATCGAAGCAATTGCATGATTCAGCTTGGGTATCACTCCATAGCTGGTACCATCACCGCTCAGCAGCTGAACGACTTGGTCAAAGTTTTTTTCAAGGGCTGCAGTGAACTTCTTTTCATCCAACGACAGAACCCCTTTTCGGGTCATTTGAATACCGAGATCAGCCAGAGTTTGGACCTTGTTGCCTTCTTGACCAATAAAATTCTCTCTCAGCGCGGACCGAATTCTTTCCTCTGCTAGACGAAGAGCATAATCCCCACCCAGAGTTCTACTCGTATCTGTTTTTTCATCTATCGTATTTTGCTGTTGAATGAAACTGAGCACTTGATTCGTCTTTTCTACCAAATCTTTTATCTTTACTGTCGTTTGCGGAATGTCTTGCTCCAGAGAAACAGTAGCTGGCTTTCCAGGATCGGTAAGACCTTTTAGATTTAGCGTCGCACCTGCTATGAGATCTTTGAGTTCATTCGTGGGACTTTCAATTTGAATTCCTCGATATTTGATGATCGCATTACCAGCGTCTTTTTTCTCTTCTATAAAGAAGTCATCTTCGCCACCAGTGAAGTAAAACTCTGGATACTGAACGTCACTTTGAGAGCCCACTGAATTAGAACTTAGAAGAATTCGATAGCCATTTTCTGGATCGCTTACATCGTTGATAACGGAAGCTGTTATTCCCATTTTGGCATCGTTTATTGAACGAGCGATTCCTTCCAAAGTCGAATTATCGTAGTCAATAAAGACTTCTTTGGCGTCACCCTCTTTAGTTACAAATGTAAGATAGCCAGTTCCAATACTGGTTTCATTCGCGTCTGGAAAACGATTAGTAAGAGCAGAAGGTCCACTCGCTAGCTGGAGCACCTCAATGTCGTGTTTTCCAATTTCAGCTAAGCTTTTGTCAGCTGATCCTGTAATCACTTTCGGATCATCTGAATTGAAAGCGATTTCGCGCATAGCAAAAGGAGTCCCTAGGCCCGGCAAGATCTGTCTTAATCCGTCCGCTTTTGAGACGAGATCACTGAGCAGATTGGCTTTTTCCTGAAGCTTTTCTTTTCTTAACTCTAGGTTCTCAATAGGCTTTCGTTCTGCTTGTACAGCAGTTTGATAGGCGCGAGCAAACTCAGGAGCTAAACCTGCAGCTGGATTTTTATCTGAGGTGATTTCGGGCACAAATCCTCCGGAAGATCTTTCCGAATTTAGCTAAAATTTTAAGTTAAGGAAAAAAAGGAGAGTGTTGCTTTTCTTAATTATAGTGGAATTTGGTTCCCACTTTCAATCATCAAAGAGTTAAATAGCTCTATCTACTTTTTTCTGATCGAGCAGTTTTTTGACGTTATCGGTGGCATTGCCATGAGGAGCAAATGCCTTGAATGTTGGAATCATTGGCTTTACTTGCTGTCCCAAGAGTTCCACCACTTTTTCGCTGTCAAGCGGTTGACTGCTCAAGAGTGAGCTCGGGCTTTCACATTCCTCAGGAGCGTTTTCTGCAGCTTCTTCTTTTGCCTTTTGGTTCTTCTCTGCAGTCTCTTTTTTAGTTCTTCGCCCTTCTTTCTGACGATTTTTTTCATCAGATTCAGTGAGCCTATCGACTGTGGAAGCAGGAAGACCGAAGATGGGGTTTACCGGTGACATAGGGGCACCTCACCCCACTCTTCGGCATTCCCTGCCCAAAGGTTTACTTTTTACTCAATGAGTTTCAAAGCAAGAGCAGGGGCTGTGTTGGCTTGAGCTAGTACTGCTGCACCAGCTTTCTGAAGCACTGCACCCTGTACTGCTTTTGCAGTCTCTTGAGCAATGTCAGCATCCAGGATTCTCCCTTTTGCTGCACTCATGTTCTCTTCGTAAATAAACAAGTTATTTGTGATCGATTGAAGTCTCGTCTGCATCGCTCCTACTTCAGCTCGAGGAACGTTGAGTTTAGTAATTGCATTATCAACGGACTCAAGAGCACTCAAAGCAGAACCTGAATCAGTTAAGCTAATTCCATCCACTCCGAGGCTTGAAGCTCTTAAATCAAGATTAGAAGTTGAGTATTCCAACCGATTTGCGTCGCTGTTATCGGGACCAATTTGGAAAGTGAAATTCTTACCACTCCCATTGAGTAAGTTGGTTCCAAAATACTCAGTAGCATTAGCAAGTCTGTCCACTTCTTGTTGGATTTGTCGATTTTCCAACTCTAACATTTGTCGCTCTTTATCGCCGATAGTGTCACTAGCTGCTTGAATAGCCAGCTCTCGCAAACGCGTTACCAAGTTAGAAACTTCATTCATTCCCCCTTCTGCTACTTGCATGAGAGAGAGAGCTTCTTGAGCGTTTCTACGAGCTTGCGCGATACTGCGAATTTTTCCTTCCATTACAGAAGAAATCGCAAGGCCTGCGGCATCGTCTCCCGATTTATTAATCCGTTTTCCTGAAGCTAATCTTTCGATAGCGTCACTTTGAACACGGTTTGTTTCTTCCATGTGTCGGCGAGCATTTAAAGCCGCCTGATTTGATAATAAGCTAATGGGCATAGTCCTCTCCTTTGAAGAGTGTTAAAACCAATTCAAGGGCGTTTTAACGCGTGGCATTAATACCGCCCATGGTGTTTATCGGCACCGCGTTATAGTCCTTTAGCTTTTTTTTGCTTTGCGTTATAAAGGCGCTTATGGAATGGCTTCACGAACCCGTACTTCTCTCAGAAGTTATTGATTTTATTAATGTTTTAAGCGGCGGGGCTTATGTTGACCTTACTTTCGGCGAAGGGGGACACTCAGAAGCAATACTAGATAGAGGGGCCGAATCGGTTTGGGCCTTTGATCGCGACCGGTCAGCCATAGAGCAATATCAAAAAGCAGGAAAATACCGGGAAGATAGCCGTTTAAAGCTCACTCACAGTCAGTTTTCTCGCTTTCTTGAACTTTCCAAAAACCAGACTTTCGACGGAATTCTGATTGATCTCGGGGTGAGCACTCGCCAGCTTTTATCTCAAGAACGAGGATTCACTTTTCAGAAAAAAGGGCCTTTGGACATGCGGATGGATCAAAGTCAGGGTCCTACTCTTAAGGAACTCTTGGAAACACTTTCAGAAGAAGAGCTTGCGGAAATTCTTTGGAAGAATGCGGATATGAAGGGTTCTTATTCGGTTGCGAGGAAAATTCTAAAAGGAGTGCAGGAAGGGAGCGTTCAGACTACTGAGGATTTAGCCCAATTGATGGGGCCTCGTTGGGGGAAATCTCATCCAGCCACTGTACCTTTCATGGCTCTTAGAATGGCAGTAAATCAAGAACTCGAGCAAATCTCTGAAACTGTCCCTGCCCTTATTGATCGACTCAAGCCCAGTGGCCGATTGGTAGTTATTACTTTTCATTCAACGGAAGACCGATTGGTGAAAAGAATTTTTCAGAAACTGGCTGGCAAATGTATTTGCAAAGAAAGAATCTGTCTTTGTTCAAGAGAAGAAAGAGTCAAAATTTTGACAAAGAAGCCAGTTGAAGCGACCCCGGAAGAACTGCAACGCAACCCTCGTTCGCGCAGTGCCAAACTTCGATGCGTTGAAAAACTTCTCTAAAAAATCTACAATAATAGAAGCAGTTCACCTCACCCAAATCTATGACTCCAAAAAAATCTGAAATCGCCATTTTGATGGCGATCTTATTCTTTAGTAGTTCAGCCGTGATTTGGATTCGCACGGCAAATGTGAAAGCTACTTATGACTTTGTTCAGAAAGAAAAAGAGCTCCAGCAGTTAAAAAATGAGGCTCAGGAATTAAGAGTAAAATGGGCGCGTCTTACTGCTCCCCAAAGACTCGAATCCCTTAGCTCTCAGTTGGGAATGTCTGCTCCCAAATTCAATCAAACTCTTAAGTACTCGGAAAAGTCTGGAACCCAAAAATGAATCAGTGGTTAAAGCTTCGTTTGAGTCTTGTCTTTATAGCTTTTCTGGGATTTTTCTCTTTGGTTTCTTTTCGACTTGTTCAATTGCAAGTACTTCCTGATGAAGCTTTAGGTAATCTCTCGAAGAGACAGTTTACAAAGACAGATAAAAAAGCACCTTTCCGACTTCCGATTTACGATCGAAATCACGAAGAACTGGCTCTGAGTATTCCTGTAAGTTCTATTTATGCCCATCCTAAAAAACTCAACTCCAGAAAAAGAACTGCACAAATTCTCTCAAAGCATTTAGGCGGTTCCACAGCCAAGTGGCTACAGAAGCTAGACCCAAAGAAAAATTTCGTTTGGGTTCAAAGACAAATCAGTGAAGATAAGGCCAATCGGATAAAAAACCTAAAAATCCCAGGACTCGGAATTGAATCCGAAAACAAGAGAATTTATCCCAATGGGACTTTGGCTTCTCATGTTGTGGGCTTCACTGATATCGACGGAAATGGTTTGTCCGGAATTGAACTAAGTCTTAACTCCACTCTTCTTCAGGAAGGCAAAAAAGCCAGGATGGCTAAAGATGGAAAAGGAAACACGAGTTACATAGAAAATACTAACCCAACTAAAGACAATGATTCTCAAGCCATTCAACTGACTCTAGATAGACGTATTCAATCGCTTGTTGAGCAAGAGTTAGAAAAAGTAAGAACTGAAACGAAAGCTCGCGCGGTAATGGCTGTAGTCATGGATCCTCATACCGGGGAAATTCTAGCTCTAGGTCAACGTCCAACTTTCGATCCCAACCTTTCAAACGATTCCGCTAGCGACAACCGCCAAAACAAACTTACCCAAGCTCTATATGAACCCGGTTCAACTATGAAGGTACTCTTTGCAGCAGAAGCTCTAGAGAAAGGTCTTCTCACTCCTCAAAGTCTTATAGACTGTGGAAACGGGAAAATAAAAGTGGGAAAGACGGTTATCTCTGAAGCAGAAACCCATCATCGACATACCAAGCTTTCTCTGGAGAAAGTCCTTGCGTACTCCAGCAATATCGGAGCAGTACGTGTAGCCCAACTCGTAGGTCGTAAGGGAGCCAAAGAAATAATGAGAAAATTTGGGTTAGACAACAAAACAGGAATTGAATTAGGGGGAGAAGCTACTAGTCAGCCCAAATCTGACGAAGCTATTACCCCCCTCTTACTGGCTACTATGGGATTTGGGCAAGGGATTTCTACTACTCCCCTCCAGCTAGTAACTGCTTTCAGTCCTTTTGCAAATGGAGGATTCCTAATCACTCCCACTTTGATTTCCGACGAATCCCCTTCTTCAGAAAATCTACCTCCGAATGGGGAACAAGTAATTTCTGAAAAAACCGCCAAAGAAATGCGAGATATTTTAGTTGCAGTAACTGAGGACAAAAATGGAACGGGAAGCTTTGCAAAAATTGCAGGAGTATCCGTTGCCGGCAAAACTGGAACCGCTCAGAAATACGATGCTGACACTGGCTACAAAAACAATAAATACTATTCATCTTTCGTAGGTTTTCTCCCAGCAGAAGATCCTCAGCTCTTAATTGGGGTCATGGTAGATGAGCCCAAGTCCCAGTACTATGCTTCCGTAGTCGCAGCTCCCCTTTTCAGAAAAATTGCGGAGCAATCCCTCCAAATCCTGAATCGCCGATCTGTCCCAGTGGCTTCGGCAAAAATGCCTGCTCCTCGAAAGGATGTGATTGCCCCCACAGAACTCGTGCAAAGTGCCCCGGGAAAGTGGCTAATGCCTAATCTAAAGGGACTGACTCTTTCCGAAGCGATGGGCCTTCTCAATCGGTACGTGGAGAAAGTAGAAGTCTCAGGAAATGGTTATGTCACTTCCCAAAAACCTGAAGCTGGAAGCACAGTCGACGAAAAATCCCCTGTAAGTCTTCAGCTAAAAGGTTTTGATAGCTGAAGCGTTTAGAGCTTACAGTCTGCTGGATTACAACTCTGTCCCAATTCTAAAACCTGCTCTGAACGACACTTATTCCTAAAAATGGTAATGCCTTTTAGTTTTCTTTCCCAAGCTGTCTGGTAGATCACTTGAACGTCATCAATGGAAGCAGTTTCAGGGAGATTGATAGTTTTTGAGACCGCATTATCAGTGTGCTTCTGGAAAGCTTCCTGAATTGCCAAATGAGCTTCAGGTGAAATCTCCAAAGCAGTTCTAAAGACTTTTCTAACGGTATCGGGCAGCCCTTTCATTTCTTGAAGATTTCCTTTTTGCTTCACTTTTTCCAATTGGACTTGAGTGAGGAGTTTCCTTTCTTTGCAAAAACGTTCAAAAACCGGATTTAAAGTAACGAGTGTTTTCCCGTCGAGCACGTTCTTTTGCGTATAACTGATTCCAAAGAGAGGCTCCACCCCCGAAGAAGTCCCCGCAATCATGCTAATCGTGCCAGTGGGAGCAATAGAAGTGACTGTTGCGTTCCTTACTTTAAGGCCTTTTTGAAACAACAGGCTCTTTTTCCAATTGGGAAACACTCCTCTTTCTTTTGCAAGATTTACCGAAGCACTCCAAGCCAAATCAGAGACCGTTTTCATGAGGCGCTTTGCAAAACTCACTGCTTCTACAGAGTCGTAAGGAATCCCCAAAAGAATCAGAAGCTCGGCAAATCCCATAACTCCCAAACCGATTTTTCTGTTCCCCTTTACTTGGTCTTGAATTTCAGAAGATGGCCACTTTCCGACTTCAATTACATCGTCTAGAAAGCGAATAGCAATGGGCACCAATCGATGAAGCTTCTCCCAGTCGAACTCCCATCTTTCTTTCTTTTGGCAAACCATTCTTGTGAGATTCAAAGAACCGAGGTTACAAGCTTCATAAGCCAGCAAGGGTACTTCTCCACACGGATTAGTAGCTTCGATGGAACCCAAGTGAGGAGTGGGGTTTTGCCTGTTGATTGCATCCAAAAAAATCATTCCAGGATCGCCAGTTTTCCAAGCAGCTTCCGCGATTTTCCTAAAGAGAGCACGAGCTTTGATTTTTTTCTTTTTCTTTCCGTCGTAGGGATCCACCAAGAAGAAAGCTTGGTTCTTCTGAACAGCTTTCATGAAATTATCAGTCACCCCAACAGAAAGATTAAAATTGTTCAGATTTGTGGTGTCTAGTTTAGCTTCGATGAATTCCTCAATGTCGGGATGATCCACTCTTAAGATTCCCATGTTGGCTCCTCGCCTTTTTCCCCCTTGGCGAATGTTCTCTGTAGCTACATCGAAAATCTTCAAAAAAGAGACGGGTCCACTTGCGACTCCGCTCGTAGCCGAAACGGGATCTCCTTTCATTCTAATTTTAGAAAAAGAAAATCCAGTTCCTCCTCCCGATTGCTGAACCATTGCCATGAGTTTCAGGGAGTCGAATATTTTCTCCAGGTTATCTTCGATAGGAATCACAAAACAGGCGCTTAGCTGGCCGAGTTCAGTTCCCGCATTCATTAAAGTAGGAGAGTTGGGAAGAAAATCGAGTTCACTTAGAATTTCGTAAAAAGTCTTTTCCCATTGCTTTACAACACTCTTTTTATTCCATTGTGTTTCTGCTTGGGCTACAGCTCGAGCAACTCTCGCAAATAGCTCACAAGGGGTTTCAATCAATTTGTTGTGGTGGTCTCTGAGAAGATACCTGGCTTCCAGAACTTGAATTGCATTGGGGGTTAAAGAACTTTTCATTCTAGGAAAGTATACTGCTAGCCACTCCCAGGAGGCTAGGGTATCTTAAAGGCCCTGATGAAACTGCTTTTGATTATTATTGCGTTCTTACTGAGCCCGAAGGTTTCTTTTGGGGCGGATAGACTCGACCGACTGGAAACCTCTGAGGAGCATCGCTATCTTCTGGGGCTGGGTATTCAGTTTCTGGTACCTGATCAACTCCCTGACTTTGAAACAACTCAATTAGTTTACTGCCCGAGATTTTTTTTCCCAGTGGGAAATGACCATCTCCAATTGGGAGTCACTTACGGAAGCGATTCTGGAGTCTACCCTCAATTGGATCACTTATTCTTGGCCGAGCTGGGGTATCGATTTGATTATCGAACTCGTTTCTTCACAGGTTTTCTGCTAGCGGGTGGACAATACAGCCGTTACTTTTCTAATGGCAAAGATCATCAAGGCTTTGGGCCCAACTTTGGATTCGGATTGATTTTTCCTTTAGCTAAAGATTTCCGAATGGGAACGGAAATGCGAGCTTACCTTATTGAAAAAGTGGTCTTGGGATTTGGAGCTAATTTTACTTTTGCTCTTTAAGCTGCCAGAAAAGCTTTCTTCAAAATGAATAAAAGCCCCATCAGAGAAAGTGAAAAGAAAGTGCTTCTTTCACTTCTCAAAGCTTTCAAGAGAGAAAAAGTCTGTCCAGTGGATTCGATCATCGGAGTAAAGCTAGGAGACCACCGGGGAACTTTTTCACAGTAATTTTCATAAGAGGGTCCAAAGAGCTTTGAGAGAGTTTCTTCTTCAAAAGCCACAATAAAAATATATTCAATTGCGCTGACTAAAAAAATAAGAGCACTCAAACCAGAAAAACCAAATACAAGTCCAGTGCACGTATACATAGCGATATTGGCAACATACAGAGGGTTTCTCACATAACGATAAGGTCCGGCATGAACAAGTTGAGGAACGGAATCTCCTCGGGTGCGAGTTGCACTTCCGGCGTAACCTACCGACCAAATTCGAAGTGCTTCAGAAACAATAATTCCCAATACAGCAGCGGTCATTTGAACCGGAGTAGGAGTGAAATTGGCTGGAAGAACCACCAGTAAAAGAAAAAGCGGTATCGGAGAAAAACTTCTCACTTTAAACCAAGCTCTGCCAATCCGCGCCACTGTTGAGTATTCGGTACCCATAGAAATTTCTGCTGCCATGCAACCAATGTCCCATACTTAAGGCTCTATGCGCAACGAAGTTTTTTAAGCGAACCTCTTGTCGGTAAGAAATCCGTTCATTATATTCGGGGCTGTTAGCAAACAGGTTTTAAATCAACACCCAAGTTAAGAGGTTTCATCTCGTGAATGTTCAATTACCTATGCTCGGCTCCATGGGTTGGATCGAAGTTGTTTGTGGCAGTATGTTTAGCGGTAAAACCGAGGAGTTAATACGCCGCATTAATCGTGCAAAAATCGCTCGCCAAAAAGTACAGGTTTTTAAGCCCTTATTAGACAATCGTTTTTCCAACGACCATGTCGTGAGCCATTCTTCTTTAGCTTTCAATGCAGTGAATATTCAAAACCCTGAAGAAATCCTCCAGTTGGTTGAGGATAACACCCGAGTGGTGGGAATTGATGAAGCTCAGTTTTTAAGCCCCAGTATTGTGGAAATCTGCCACCGGCTGGCCAATCGAGGGCTTCGGGTTATTGTGGCAGGCCTGGATATGGACTATCGGGGAGTGCCATTTGGGCCCATGCCCCAGCTGATGGCGACAGCGGAATTCGTGACAAAAATGTCAGCAATTTGCACAGTTTGCGGCAACACTGCTTCCCGAACCCAACGTCGGGAATCTGAAGAAACCAAAGAAGGCGGCCAGATTTTGGTAGGGGCAGGAGAGTTCTACGAAGCCCGCTGCCGACGTTGTTACGAACCTTCTACTTAAAAAGCTAGATTATTTCTGAAAATCGGGGCAAGTTCTTGTCCGTAATGAGACCACAGAGCTTACCTCCTGCTTTTAATTCTTCACGGATTGAGTGGGATTTAAAAAATAGTCCTTCGCACCAAAAGTACGAAGATTTTTTTAAAGAAGAAAATCGCAAAGCACCTTCTGTTCCTGAGCATTTTCTAAAACCCCAGTCTTTGTGGCTAGAAATTGGGGCGGGAACAGGTCAGTTCTTTGAATCCCTGGCTCGTTTGAATCCTGATAAAAATCTGGTTGCTGTCGAACGGGATCGTATGCGCGGCAAAAGACTTGCGCGAAGAACAGAGGAGTCTGGACTTTCTAACTTCTTGGGAATCCGAGGAAATGCTATTTCCGCTTTGATAAAAGGGATTCCCGCCAATAGTCTTGAGAGAATTTATATCCTTTATCCTTGCCCTTGGCCCAAGAACTCCCATCGAAAACACCGCTGGCATTTTCATCCAGTGATGCCAAATCTTTTAGCTACTCTGGAGCCAGGGGGATTGATTATTCTCGCTTCAGATCAAAAATTTTATGTCGATGAAGCTCACTATGTTTGGGAAAAGCAATATGGATTGGAAGTAGTGAAAGTAGGAGAAATTTCCCCTCACCCCCTGAATGGCCTAGAGCTTTTTCCAGAAGGCAGAACGAAATTTGAAAGAACTTTCCTGGGGAAAGGTCAGCCCTGCTACGAATTGATAGTGAAGAAACCCATTTAGTTTTTTAGCTTTACTCTCCTGAAGAGGGGAGTACACAACGAACTTCTCCGGTAGTGTAACCGGAACCACGGTCATAATTTTCGTAATCGCTTGTAGAATCAGACCAGAACCAAAACTTACCAGTATCTTGATTAGAAGCGGAGGCAGTCCAACTACTTATAAAAGAAGGTACACCATTTGCTTGCGCCCAAGCAGGACTGATATCTCCATCTCCAGTTGGCAAACTCATATCAAGAGGATCAATAGTAACGGTTGTCTCGTACAGCGTAGGTAACCTCATCCCCTTGTCCGCGCAAGTTTTTACATTGCCTTCGAAGTAGGATGCTTCTGTGCTACGTCCAGATGAGGGGCTATTCCATAAAGTTAGCCAATCTGCTGCTTCGGTTCCGCTTGAATCATTTAGCCGTTGTCCGCTATTACCACTGTCATAATATAAGCACCGATTGGTCGCTTTCATGTTTTCATGACTCAAAAAAACATTAGGAGGACAAGCGATACCCGCCAAAGCAGATTTTTCAGTTAAGTAATCCGACTTAAACCCAATCCCGCTTCGATTCAGTTTCTGTTGCCAGTCTCCGGGAGCAGAGTAAAGTCCAGTAGGCTTGAGAATTCTCTCGTCGCCGTACTTTTCTTTCCATATTTTGAAAATACCGTTTCCGGAAGCTACATATTCAATTTGCGTTCCATCTGGCAAGCAAGCCACCCCTGCAGTTTTTGCAGCCGTATTATCGTAACAGCCATTTCCAGAGTTTCCGCAAAGGGTATAACTACAATCCATCATCGTCCTCTTCATAGAATCATCTAACTCATTAAACTTAAGATGATCAATTTCCATTACTTGGTTTGAAACAGAGTTCCAGGTACTCTGAAAATCAGATGCTACGCTCGCTTGCCCCAACTCTCTAATTAACTTTGAAACTATTTTCGCTTTTCTCTGAGAAGAAGTGGGACTTCCCCCCAGTTCAGTTAAGGCTTCAGTGACAACCCGGCTCAAAGCTTTGTCACCATTTCCAGCTAAAGAAAGTTTGGTGAGTGCTAAAGCTGCTTTTCTTTCGCTCTCCGTGGCTTGGGATAAGTCTTCTAGACTATCGGGGCGTGCAGGAATCGCTTTCAAAATTGATTTTTCAACCCCCAAATTTGAAGCCACTGTATCTTCTGCTTCCCCTTTTGCTTGGCTTACACTCTTTCCCTGATTCTTCATTGCATCAAGGGCATTCTCTTTGATTGCATGGGTAAAAGGAGTTACTGGCACTTCAACAGTTGATTCGATTTTTTCAAGCAGACTAGAAATTGAATCATTATCGGTGACTTCACCGGTGGCTTCATCAATATAAGTTCCGCCAGAAGCCACTATTTCCACAGGGTCTGAAATGGCAGGTAAAGAAGCAGAAAAACTTCCATCACTGCCAGTGGTCGTAGTTTTAATTAAATCTCCTCGCTCACCCTCGATGATTCTATAAAAGGAAACGGTTGCGCCACTCACTCGACCCAATTGAACAACCCCAGAAACCGCAACTTGCGTATTCTGAGTACTAGCGCTTCCTGAAGTGCAGCCAGTCAAGTAAACAGCAGATAGAAAAGATAGTAAAAAGAAAACCCTCATTGATCCTCCAACGTTCCACTGTTTCATTTTAACCGGTTCTAGGGGAGATTGTTTAATTGTGAAGAAAATTTCACAGTTTAAGTAAGAAGAAACTTCAAGACAGCTATTTGATCTTTCAAGTTGGGATACTTTTCAAACTTTTCGCCGCGTATTTGCAGGAAGTACTGCTTAAATATTTCGATATAGCCTTCAAGCCATCCTGTACCATGAAAGGGATATTGCTGACTCCCATAGAGGGAATCGTCCAGGCGACTCAAAGTAGTCTTTTTGCTGCCTTCTCCGATGACCAATTGATCTGGGTTTAAGAAAGCCCAGGATACAGTCTTCTTTTCACCTATCACGTGGATCTCCAGATCATTTCCCGATCCGTGAACTGTTTTTGAAACTGAACCAAAAGCTCTTCGATTCCCAGGAAATTCCATAGAAATCATATTGTAAGTATCTCGGTGAGGAGAATCGGAATTAATATAGGATTTCCAAACACTGCCTTTTTCTGCAACTTCTCCCGCCAGAAAAAAGACTAAGTCCGTCCAGTGTGTTGCTAAATCCAAAAGCACATCGTACTTGCCGCTGAGTGAATCATCGTCTTTCCAGGTTTTTTTTATCTCTCCAGAAAGTTTCTTCTGAGCGGCACTCGACTGCCAGTATCTTCCCTCAATAGTTACCCAAGGCCCCAGTTCACCTACTTCCAGCATTTTCTTTAGCTTTTGAATTCCCCAAGTCTGTCGATAGCCGTGACAAACTGCTACTGGGATTTTTACTTGTTCTAAGAGTTTTACTTGTTCCAAACTGACAGCAGCTGGCTTCTCAGTGACTACCCAAGAAAAGCCTCCTTTTTGTGCCTCCAAAAGATAAGGAACATGAAAAGCGTGGGGATTAGCCAAAAACAAGACCGATTCTTGAGAGGGGGTAATTTGATTTAGCTTTGAATCTCGCTTTAGAAGAATAGGCTTTTGAATGCCCCAAGAGGGATAAAGGACTCCCAAAATCCCAAGACTGTTTTGAATAGCGCGGGAAGCTGCTCCACTGCCAACAATGTAAGGTTGGATTTTATCCACTACTCTCAGAGCTCTTTTTGCAGTTGAGCAACCCAAGCTTTAACTCGTTTATCGGAAAGGTGATCCTGGTTCTCTACATCAATGACCAGCCCTAAAAACTTTCCGTCACGAATCGCTTTGGACTTCTTGAAATCATAGCCATCGGTAGGCCACATCCCCACGAGCTTGGCTCCTTTTTTCTCAAACTTCTCAACTAGCTCTGCCATCGCATCTACGTAGGTATCAGCGTAGCCTTTTCCATCTCCCAAACCAAAAACGGCAACTTTCTTTCCCTGGAAGTTGAGAGCTTCAATTTCAGGAAGCACGGCTCCCCAATCTTCTTGAATTTCTCCAATGTGCCAAGTGGGAACTCCAACAATCACTTTCTCAAATTGAGCCAGATCTGCTGGGTGAATTTCAGTGATATTCTTGACGTGATCTGCAGCTTCACCCATTTCAGCTTTGATAGCTTCTGCTACGTTCTTGGTATTTCCAGTGGAACTTCCATAAACGACCAATACTTTTCCAGCCGGAAGAGTAGGTTTACTGCGGTCAACAGGGCCTCCGGCAGTCGCTGCTCCGGCAACGGGTTTAGCAGCAGCAGCTGCTGCTTTTGCTGCTGCGGCTTTGGCTGCTTCTTCCGCAGCTTTCTTGGCAGCTTCTTCTTTTGCGATTCTTTCAGCTTCTTCTTTTTTCCTTCGCTCTTCTAGTTCAGCTTTGATCTTTTCACTGTGAGCTTTAAGTTCTGATTCCCCGATAGAAGCAAGTTCTACTGTGTCCGCCATTAACCAGGGCCCGGCTTCAGTAAGACCTGATGGAATAGCCGTTCCTTTTTGTCTGTAACAAAGAAGTACCGGGCGCAGTTCAAAACTTTGGGAGCTTTTGCCATTAGAAGCAATAAACTCTACAGTCACTTTCCCCTCTTTTGCGGGTTCTCGACCAACCAAGAACTCTTTAAAGTGCCGAGGCATTTCTAACGACTGAAAAAATCTTCCTTCTAAAGCTGGACCGAAAGTATAACTAAAATTACCGCCACAATTTTCACCAGTTTTGGTTTTTCCTTCGTAATGAAAAACTACTCGATAAAGTTCAGCTTGGCTCTTGCCCCACTTACCCCAGACACCTAAGTGCCCACCACGGGAGCCTCGGCTCAAACCTAGCGAATTTCCAATATTGGATTTTGAGATGAGAGTACTGAGCTTGTTCAAAACTGCCATAACAAACTTTCCTTGATGAGAGAGTTTTAATTAAAATGTCCTACCTTTTTAATAGGTTAGCCAGGGAAAGTCAAAGTGACCAGGGGAAGAAAAATGAGGGGAACTAAAAAGAGACCCCTAAAAAGCCCGAGTAAAGGGAACTCGAAAGGTCGGCATTGCTGAAAGTTAAACTTAAGCGGCTATATTCGCCCCCCACAAAGAATGAGGGGAAAAACCGGGAAAAGTTCTTCCATTCCTGGTAGATCCGGATGCCCAATTCATAATTGGAAGGGGTCAAAATCGCAGTATCGCTCCCAAAGAAATGAAAACTCAGACCACCATACAAAACCCTGTTTTCAGAAACCCTATATTCTTGTTCTAATTTTAATCTTGGCCCCATCAGATCTCGATAGCCAAAACCCCCACTGGTGAGCAGACTCTGGTAATTAAATCCAACTGAAGGGACTAGCTTCAGATTATCCCCTACTGTTACTTTCATCCCCCACTCAAGACCGACTTTTATAAGAGTCGGGGCGGTACTGACTCCACTTACGCTCAAGGGGACCAGGAAACTCTCTGTAGTTATTCTTGCTAAGAAGTCCTCACTCAGGTCTTTTTCAAAGTCTGCTTTCAATAGAA
>Ga0214917_10002279_pt1 | contig 23639 bp, 22 predicted proteins | sample LL_1208_BB_MetaG_FD_177983 | JGI IMG/M metagenome (GOLD analysis project Ga0214917, IMG submission 177983) | Freshwater microbial communities from Lake Lanier, Atlanta, Georgia, United States - LL_1208_BB | ecosystem: Environmental > Aquatic > Freshwater > Lake | place: USA: Georgia | collected...
CCATTTTTTTATTATGGTTTCAATTTTTAATATTAATAGAAACTATATTAACTTATAATTCTAATGATTTTTCTGAAATGAAACTATAAACCGAATCAGTATCATTATTTTTATTTTTATTTTTCTTAAATGTTTTTGGTGTGTTTTCTTCATTAGAATCTACGGTATTTTTATCAATCATATCATCAGATTTATTTAGAATTAAAGTTTCACCATCATGATTATCAATTAAATTCCAAGGTGGATAATAAATATCGGCTTTAGTATATTGATCTTCTTTCAAGACACCATAACTGATTAATGCCATTTTTGCAGCAGCTTGTTCGCCTTCTTTTTTAGACATTCCAAGTCCAAAGCCAACGCACCTGTGTTTGAAATGTTGATTAGATTCAGAATCTGGTTTCTCTACTCCCATAATATATGTTCTCTTGTGAGGAGGTCCTTCAAAATAAATAGTACAATATGACGGGAATTTCCATTTTTGAGCATGATAATAACGAAGTAGTCTGTCTTTGTAGTTATTATCTTTGTATAATTTCTCGGAATAATCAATCATAGTTTCTAATAGATTGACCATTAATTGAAAACAAGGTTCAAAACCATTACTATTAAATAATGCACCCATAAAAGCTTCAAAAACATCTTCATGAATCTTTTCTAAATTTCTACCATTCATTGATTCAATTTGTCTAGAAATAATAAAAAATTTTCCTAATCCAATTTCTTTTGACATTTCAGCTAAATTAGTTTTATCTTCTATCTTTGTTTGTAAACGAGTCATAAAGCCTTCATCTTGGTTTGGATATCTTTTGAAAAGATAGAAAGATACAATAATTTTAACAACTCTGTCACCAAAATATTCTAATCTTTCATAACTATGGTCACGTAATTCTAATAAATTACTGGGGTTACCCATTTCTTTTCTTGTAGCAGCCAAAACATCATCTGTAAAAATATCTTTTTTACAATATGATTTATGTGTAAAAGCTTCATGAAAGAAATGAATGTGATTAATTTTATTAACCTTTACATTAAAATTAGCTAAAATTTGAATAATATCTTCTTCTGTTGCTAAGACATTATTTAAATTATAGGGGATTTGGATAATTTCTTCTTCTCCGTTACTATTTGTAATAACGAGTCCATCCGTTAAATAACTTGTGGGCATTATTAATAAAACTATTATAACTATAAATAGTTTTATCAATTTTTACCTATAAAATTGAAAATATATTAAATTAATTAATTTCACAATATTAGTAATATGATTGACACAAAAGACCAAAAATATAAATCTGCTATGCATTTTATAAGAAATACTATATTAACTGTCATTTTATGGTCAGGATTATGGGGTATTATTTCATTAATTGTTCATACTTATGTTACTTCCTTTGATGGTCAATTTATTACTTATTTAGCAATGGCTATCTTTGCATTCTATTTGTTAAAAGAAGAAAATATTAATGAATAATTAAATTTCAATATATTCTATTTTATTTTCCATTTCTTTTGGTAAAATACCTATAATATCTGTGTAAATGATTGTTTCTTTATCCAATAATAATTTTCCTAAATTTACGATATGTTCTTTGTTTGCCGTTAAAATATTTTGTGTAAATTTTTCAACGTCTCTCATAAAATTTCTTATTTTGTTTAACATTTCATCTGTCATCTTATTATTATGAAGTTCATGATAATTTAGAGCTCCTGATGAATTATCCATACCCCATGTTAAAAACCAATGTTTTACAATATTTGTTGCTCTTTCTATATCATCATGAGCACCAGAAGAATAATTATTATAAATAATTTTTTCAGCAACACGCCCACCTAATAATACACAAATTTGAGCTAACAAAAAGTTTTGTGTATATAATTTTCTGTCTTCAGGTTTAGGTTGACTGAAACCTAATGCATTTTCACCTCTTGGTAAAATTGATACTTTAATAGGAGGATTGGAATCTTTTAAAATATAACTCATAATAGCATGTCCAGCTTCATGATAAGCAACTCTTTCGCGTTCATTAATTTCCATTTTTCTTTCCGGTTTTTCTCTACCAATCATAACTTCATCAATAGCTTTTTGTATGTTATCAAATGTTACTTTATGTGCTTCTTCATTTGCTTTTTCTATAGAATCTTCTAATTTAATATTCTTTTGAATAGCATTAATTTTAGATTGATTGCATATATTTGCTATATCGGCACCATTTAAACCACTTGTTAATTCACCTAATTTATCTTTATCAATATCATCCGATAGAGGAACATTATTTAAATATAATTCAAATAATTTAGTTCTTTCATCTTTATTAGGAGCATCAAAATATACTTTTTTATCGAAACGACCAGAACGTGTTAAAGCAGAATCTAAGTTTTTTACTAAATTTGTTGCACCAAATACCATAATATTATCAGCTTCACCAAAACCGTCAATTTCAACTAATAATTGATTTAATGTATTATCTCTTTCAGAGTTACCTTCGAATCCATTTGCTCTTTTTTTACCAATAGCATCAATTTCATCAATGAATATAATGCATCCATTTTTGTGATGACGAGCTCTAGCAAATAATTTTCTAACTCTCGCAGCACCAACACCAACATACATTTCAACGAATTCCGAACCAGATGCATGAATTACAGGTATTTCTATTTCTTTAGCTAAAGTTTTTACTAATAAAGTTTTACCTGTTCCAGGAGGACCAACTAATAAAATGCCTTTGGGTAATTTGACATTCCATTTTTTATATTTATCTCTATTTTTAATAAAATCTAAGAAATATCTTAGTTCTTCTTTTACACTTTCCAAACCAATAATCTTTTCTAATGATAAATTCTTTTCAGATGATTCAGTTTCTTCTTTCTCTTCTGTTTTTTCTTTATTTTTAATATTTTTATTAGAAATTTCCTTAAATTGGTGGTCATTAATATGAGATAATTGTTTAGAAACTGTCAAGATCATCATAATCATATATATAATCATAATAGCATAGTATATTAATACTATCATTATATTACAATAGAAAAAATATTAATAATTATTTTCTATAATTAATTATATAATTTATATGGAAGAACCAAAAGTAACATGGAATGATGAAAGAGATACAGGAAAAAAATTTACAGGTCCTAAAATTAAGTCCATAACAGATGAAATCCCTGAACTTTTACCTAACATACCAGCAGATGTAGATGCACCTTGTGTACCTAGACGTCATGCGGATGTTAACACTGATGAAAAATTTATTTGGACTAAAAATTTAATTCCTATATTGGTTGACGCCGCTTTAGAAGTTGACCCTACAAAAAATATTTTTGGACCTAAATATTTTGATGATATTACTCCTTTATTAGCACCTAGTGCAAGAGGTGATGTTCAATTAGAAGTTTCATTATTTAAGAATATTGATGGTGTAGAATTTACATGCCATTTTAAAGTAGAATGTAATGAAGTAAATTTTCAAATAACCAAAAATATAGATGGACAAAAAGTAAATTTTAATTCTAATTACAAATTGATAAGACCAGCTTATGCAGGTGGTAGATTACAACCAGGAAAATTTATTTTCAGACCTTATGCAGATCCAGAAAGATTTCCTGGTAGAGTGCCAAGAAAGGTAGGCTACACCAGAGTTAAGAAAGTAGTAGTTAATAATTTTTTAAAGGATCTTAAAGAATTACTTAATTTACCTGCTGATAAAGAATTAGTTAAAATAGATGCAACTTATGAAACAATCGATATTTTATTAAATAAGTTAAGAATACGTGAAGGAACTGCAGATTATGAAAAATTTTCTAGAACATTCTTTGGTTTACAAACTGAAGAAAAAATGTGCACACATCTTAACATATTAAAATCACAATACAGAGAATATTTAAATGCCGGTATCAAAGAAAAAGATGCTGCAACTGGTGCTGATAAAATTGTCCCTATTGAAGAATTAACTACTTTTGATAAATTAGTAAAAATAGGTAATGACTATATGCATCCTAATCAAGTTAGAGATATTAAAAGATTAGCTCCTCTTGATAGAAGATTTGTAATGAAAAAAATAACTGAAGTGCAACAATTGGTCATGGACGATGATGGACGTAAAACTCCTGATGTAGTAGAAAGATTTAAATTAAACGGGTATCCAAAAATAGCTGTAAATAAAGTTGCAGATGACAAATATTGGCCTGTAAACTATGGTTTTTTCACACCATTTACATTCACTGATTTATTAAGCACAAAAGTGGGAACTGATTACTTTAGAAATGCAATTGGTATTACAACAGAAAATTATAAAATGTGGTTCGAAAAAATAGAAGAATTTAAATCAAAATGCTTATTTTTTGTATCTTTATATCATATGTTAACTTTATCAGCTTCAAAATATATTTTCATTACTCCTGAAACTAGAACAGCTCGTGGTGCAGCTTTAAGACATGGTAATTCAAAAAAAGATTCTCCAATGTATATAATTGAATATAATTTATCTAATATTTACCCTGGTAAAGATTATGCCGGAAATAATCTTTTAACAAGACAAGTTTGTTTTTTCAGTCATTTTGCACAAGAAAATCCTAGTGCTAGAGATAGAACTATTAATCCTACTCAAAAATTAGTAGTAGGTGAACATTTAGAAGGTAGAAATTTAAAAGCACCTATTGCTGGAACTACAGATATAACAAACTTAATTTTAACACCATTAGTTTATTTTGAAGTAATTGAAGGTAATGTAGATACTACCTTAGAAAAAGCTATCACTACAAGAGATGAACCTATATCTAGAGAAACTATTGCTAAATTATTGGGAGAAGAGATAGAAGATGTACCTGAAAGAGATGCCACTCAAACATATGAATATAATGAAGAAGATTTTAATTCATTATTAACCCCTGAAGATTTAGATACATTTATGTGTGAAAGAGCAAAAGCGGAAGAAGCTAGAAGATTAGCTAATATGAAATCATTTGCAGAAATAGCGGCTCAATTGGTAGAAGGTGATTTCCCAGTTCCAGCTAAAACAATTGATTTGAGAGAAAATAATCGTAGAAAGAAAAAAACAGTAGTTGAAGAATTAGATGATGACGAAGATGCCGATTTTCAAGTAGCAGAAGTCGAATTAGGTAGAGGTGGTGTTAGTGGAGGTGTTTCAGTTGATCCTTGTAAATTAGATTTAGATAATGACCCTAATAGACGTAGAGGTTTGATAAAAGAAATTATTAACGACCCATTAAGATGTTTAAGAGTTGAAGAAGCTGAAAGTATATGGAAAAGAATGAATCCAGAACTAAAAAGACCAGTTCAAGGTTTATCAAGAACTGATAAAATAGAAAACTTTTTTATTGCAAGTAAAACTAAAGAATTACAAAAAGTAGGTGTGAAAGAAGAAGATATAGAGTTTAAGGTTAAATATGCTTGGTATTTGTTAATGGGCAAAGAATATGTAAATAAAATATTAAAAAGTTACTTGATTAAATTACAAAAAGCATATAATCAAAGTTATGAAGGAGAAGAATTAGTAGAAACTAAAATGGTAGAAGGTGCTCCTAAACCCACACCATATTTTAGCACTTTTGCATCTTTTACCCAAGGAGAAGAAGAATATGATGAAAAAGAAATTTGTAATAAATTTTTGGATGGAATGAAATCACGCACAAACGAAAGAAGAGCAGAAGGTTTAAAACAAGCTTTAAAATTTATCGAAAACTTTAATAGATCTCAATATGCAAGAGAAGCAGTTATTGAATTTATGAAAGGATGCACAGAACCTGAATATACAAATTATATTAAAGTAACTTTTGGTATTGACGATGAAGAAGTTCCACCTTGCCAAGGAGGAGAAAGAATTAGAAGACGTGGTGGTGTAACTGATTTATTAGAAGCAGATGATAAAACTTTTACTAGTGACCAATTAGCAGATTATGGTATTAATCCTCCTATTCCAGAAGGTTCTCGTGATACATTCGTATTAGATGCAGCAAGATATAAAACTAAGATAAGAGTTTTATTATCTCAAGTAGTTGGTGCAGAGAAAAAATTAGAAAAATTTACCACTAAAATAGCAGAGAAAAAAGAAAGAGGGGATGCTGGAAGAGCTACTAAACGTGGTACAGCAGCAGTACAATGGAATGAAGAATTTATAGATGCAATGTTTGAATCATTAAGTAGAAGTAAAATGATTTCTATGCAAGATTTTATTGATGGTAGAGACAGACCAGTAACAGTAGGTGCAGACGGAGCCACTGACCCTTCTGCTAAATTTACTGACTTATTAGAATATCGTGTATTTGAACATGATGATAGTAAATTATCTAATATTAAAATAAAAACTGATAGCGACCAAGGGAAATTAAGAACAAAAATCAAGAAGATTTTGGAAAAAACCGGATTTTATCCTAGAAAAATAGCTATATATGCTAAATTACAAAAAGATGGAAAAACAGTAGTCAATCAAAAAGCAGATGATTATACAAATGAAATCTTGAGAATTATGTCTGATAAAACTACAACTTTTGCAGAAGCATTAGAACAAGCTGAAGCTATAGTTGGTGGGGTTGCAGCAGCAGGTGAAAATAAAAGAGATCTAGCTACTAGACTTAAAAGAGATTACGCATCTACTAAACCCCCCTTAAGTGGAAAACAAGCAGAAGCAGCAGCTGAATTATTATTAGCACGTAAAGCTGAAGGTAAACCTATTAGTGAAGCAGATGCTGTTGCTGTCGCACGTGGTAAGAAAACTAGAGAAAGTTTAGGAGGTGGATATGATAGTTATATAAAATATAAAACAAAATATTTAAGTTTAGTCGACAAATTAAGAAATTTAGGTGTTAATATTTAATTTCATTTAAAAAAATACTTATATTTTATTATATGGATAATAAAATAAAAGAGGAATGCACAATAGCTGTATGTGGACCAGTAGATGCTGGTAAAAGTTCTTTAATCGGTGTGTTAACATCAGGAGAACTTGATGACGGTAGAGGTTTTGCCAGAAACAAAGTTTTAATTCACCCACATGAAAGAGAATCTGGTAGAACTAGTCATATAACATATAATCCTTTAGTTTACCACAAAAAGGATGACAATACTATGGTTCTTTATGGACCTAAAGAAAATAAAAATCTCAAAGATATCAAATCAAGAACACCAATTACATGGAATACTAAGGTAACTTCATTTATTGATCTAGCAGGACATGAAAAATATTTGAAAACCACCATTTTTGGTGTCACTGGTATGTTTCCTGATTATGGTATTGTTGTAATTGGTGCAAATACTGGAATAACTAAATTGACAAGAGAACATATAGGTATATTACTATATCTAAATATTCCATTTATAATAACAATTACAAAAGTAGATATGGCTCCTAAAGAGATATATCAAAACTTGTGCAATCAACTGAAAAAACTATTAGGTAAAACTAATTTTGGAAAAACATTATTTTTTATAAATAATGATAAAGATACCGATGATTATATTAATCATATGTGTGGCAAAGCTGAGGTAATTCCAATTATTTCTATTTCAAATAAAACTGGTATAAACATAGATAATTTACATCAATTACTATATCATCTTCCACAAAGAGATAAATGGTCTCAAATCAATGGAACTATTTATTATATTGATGGAACATTTATGGTTCCTGGTATAGGTTTAGTAATATCTGGAACTAATAAAGGTGCTCAAATTAATATAAGACAAAAATTATTTTTGGGTCCATTTGGAAATAATGAATTTAAGGAGGTAACTATTCGTAGTATTCATAATAGTTTAAGAGAAAATGTTGATGTAGCAGAATCAAATATTCAATCAACATTAGCTATTAAAGGTGTAAAAGATGTAATTGAAAGACATCACATTAGAAAAGGTATGGTTTTAGTTGATAATGTAGAGAAATTTAAGAATTTTGTTGTTAAAAAATTCAAGGCTAAAATAAATGTATTACATCATTCAACAACTATTAAAGCTGGCTATTCTCCTGTAATACATTGTGGACCAATTAGACAGAGTGCAAAAATTAATTTAAATAATCAAATATTAAGAAATGGTGATACATGTGAAGTAGAATTTGAATTTAACTATTACCCAGAATTTTTAGAGAAAAATATGGTTTTCTTCTTTAGAGATGGAACAACTAAAGGTGTAGGAAATGTAATTGATTATTAAATATAATTTCTAACATATTATTATATGGACGAAGAATATAGAGAAAAATACCTTAAATACAAGGCGAAATATAATAAACTCAAAAAAGCAGCTAAAGCTTTACTTAAAAAAAAGGCTTTAAAAAATCCCCAAATGGTACAAGCTTTCAATGCTTTAAAAGCGAAGAATTTAGCTGGTCAACTAGAAAAAATTAAACCAATGCAACAAATAGTTAGAACAATGGCTCCTCAAGTAGGTAAAATAATAACTCCTCAAGTTTCTACTTTACTAAGTCCAATGGTTCCTCAAGTAGGAACTTTAGTTAGCCCATTAGTTCAAAGATTACCAGTTAATTATGGAATAAAAGTAAATCCATTATTACTATCTGGATTAGCTATAGATACTCTTGCAGTAAAAAAAGAAATGCCTGTATCAACAGAAACACCTAAACCAGTATATCCTTTGAAAAAATATCAAATTGTTTATGGTGTATTTAATAAAGAAATGGGTGCTAAATTAAATTTGATTAAACCGAATATGACAATTAATGATGCCTTTGTAGATAAAACATTTGTAAAAACAATTATGGAACCTCATACTTCTATAGTTTATGAACCAGAATATATAATTCCATCTGAAACTGATTATGATAAAATTGTATCATCTATCCCTGTTTATAAAACAATAGATGATTTAGATAATGAAAAAATGTATCCTGGATTTAAAGATTTTTTGAAATCAGTCGATAAAATAGATGATTTAGTATTAGAAGGAGTCAGTGCTTTTTTCAGAGAAAATAGAGTTATTGTTAAAGTAACATTTAATTCAGATAAAATGAATAGCATCAGAGAATTTTTATATAAAATACCTTCAATGCAAAAATATAAAGAAGCTTGGGTAGAAAGATTAAATAAAATTGCCCCTATGTTAAGAACAAAATATGGAACTTCTAAATACTTTAAACCTGATGAAACATTTGCAGAACCACCATCTGGTTGGATACATCACACTTTAGTTGTTGTTAAAGGTGATACTCCTATAGCAGAAATAGATAAATTAATTGAAAACGGTAATCAAAAATTATTTGAATTAGGATTCGTTAAAGGTCAGAAATATTCTATTGACCAATTAAAATTAAGAACACACGACATGAATCATTTTGAAATATGGAAGACTTCATAAATATTATTCTTGAACGGGTAAAATATCTTGAACAAGATCTTTGAATGTCATCATTCTCATTCTACAACAATATCTTCTCAAACCAAGATTTTTTAAAACTTTTGCAATTTGTTCTTCTTGTTCTTTTTTGGATAACTTAGGATTAGAACAAATTTCATTTTTCTTTTTCTCATATTCTTCAGTTTTTTGGCCTAAAAAGAAACCGCAAGTTGGGCAAGTTGTGTAAAGCATTATATATTATGATAATTTATTTTTATAAACATTTTTCAATTTTTATTACAATTAATTGTAAAACTGCGAGTGTAAAAAAGTATAAATAAAAATATATTACAAATCGTCGGTTCTTCCGAACAGATTAAATATTAGACAAAAATCATCTAAAAATAATTTATGAAATTCTATTTTTTCAATGACATTATCATAAATAAGATAAATATTTACTTGTTTCAAAGGTTCGCCTTTTTCATCAATATCATTTATATTAAATACATCCAATTTTAAAACTGTATCAAATGTAACCATTTTAGTTATTAATATTTCAGTTTCATTAATATAGCTTAGTAACATTCTTTTTCTATCTTTACTTGTTTTATAGATAGTGCATTTAATTTTATACATTAAATTACTACTATTGGGATAATTTCTAACAATATTAACCTCATTGTTATTATTATCCGATTCATCTGTATTGAATTTTACCTTCTTTGTTGTAATTTGTGGAATTAAATATAAGATTGATTAACCATCATATATTTAATTCAATTTTTCGTTGATTATTAATACGTCTTTTGTCTATTAAAATGTATCTTATTATAAAATGAAACAAATTTATAAAATGTTATTTGAAGATATTAACGTTTATAAAAATATTAACGTTTATAAAAATATTAACGTTTATAAAAATATTAACGTTTATAAAAATATTAACGTTTATAAAAATATTAACGTTTATAAAAAAAGTTTAACAAACAATGCAATAATATTTGATAGTGGTTTTATAAATAATATTCCATTTGTTATAAAAAGTATAAGTGCTGTTATTGTTAAGGATGAAGATGAAGTTACATTAACAGAAGGTATAGCATATAAAAGTATAGATAAATTTTCTATCTGTATGGATGTTATTAGGGATCCAATTGAATTGATAACTAGTATTTTAGGAAACGATTATAAATATGGTTCAGTTCAATATTATAAAAAGGAATTGAGAGAATGGGAATTATATGCTTTAGATCCAGAATATTTTTCAGATAATTTTACTTTTACAAAAAAAGGATATGGAAGTTTATTAGCAATACCACCTAAATTTCTTTTTGATTATACAGGAGGTGAAATTGTGTTTTATAATAAAAAAGGTCAAGTTTATCAAAATATAGATGGCGAAGATGATAAATGGACTATAATATCTTTCAAAAATGATTTACTACTTAAATTAAATAAAGTTATAGATGGAAAGAGGGTATTTTTTCATACTAGTATTATTTTAGATTATGATTTGGATGAAATGATGAATTATTCTAATCTTAAAATATTATATAAATAGGGATGCAAATAATAAAAAGTGTTAAATTAGAAAATATTTAAAATAAATTCTAATTTATCATAATGTCACAATTAAAAAAACTAGAAAGAGATCAAAAATTTAATCCAGATGAATTCAACAAACAATTTGAAGAAGCAGATCAAGTTAATAAAAGTGAACAAGAACAAGTTATAGAACAAAAAAACATAAAACAAATTGAAAAAAAAGATTCTTCAAATGTTTATATCGATGATTTAGGTATAAATATGAAAAACTTATTCTTTGAAATTCTAGAAAAACTTGTGAATAAGGAAAATCCAATTCCTTATATTATGGAAACCGAAAAAAGACAATTCACATTTGCAATTATGATTTTAATTATTGGTGGTTTAACGATGTTTTTATCTAATTTAATGATAGATGAAGAGAAAAAATAACTAAGCTTCAATAAAATTTACATTATCATAATCAACAAAAATATCATCTTCTGATTCTTCATTTACATACATTTCGAATTTCTTCCATTCAACTTTACACATTGGACATTTCCTAGAAATTTTAAACCAATCTAAAATACCTTCTTCACTAAAATTATAAGTACATTGCATACAAGTTGAATATTTGCAACCATTTGTAAATTTATCATAAACAATAGGACATTCATCGTTTTTAGTCAAATTAATTAGTTTGTATAAATATTTCCAAGTAATTGGAGTTATGGGACCAGGTAATAAGAAATTAAATCCTGCAACAGGAGGTGGGACGAAATTTCCATCATCAAATACAATTTGATTAGGCGCAAATTGTGTTCCCATTAGACCATTTGCATATCTGAGTTTATTAGCTGTTACACTATGAATTCCTATCTTTGTCTGATTGTTACTAAAGGTTAATTTCATGATTAGATTATCAATTCTAGATTGGTTAATTCCTCCAATGAAAGAATCTGGTGTTTTATCTTCTAATTTATAATCTGTATTTAAAGGTATGTATAATAAATTTTCATTAATTCTGTGACAAAATAGTTGGAAATATATTTTATCATATTGAAGCCTATTATGTCCATTTATCTTCATATTTATATATTCTAAATTATTAATGTCTCCTTCAATTAAATATCCTTTAGAAATATTATTAAAGTTTAATCTAATATTCATTTCAGTAGAGGGATTTGGTCTTGTTATATAATGTGAATCTATTGTTTGTATAAACTCTTCACGTGGATTGTTAGCCATATCTGCTCTTTCTGGATTGTCTAAATAAGTATAGTCGCTAATTAATTCTATTCTATTAATATTTACATCATTGATATTCAATTCATATTTTACAGTAAAAAATTGTATGGCTAATAAATTAATATTTGTTGCAAATAATTCAAAAGGTATTTTTAATAAAATAGAATTATTTATTTTTACAGGTTCATTTAGTTTAGATAATAATCCAATTGTATTTGCAGATAGAGTTTGACCACCAATAATTAATTCTAAGACTTTATCTTTGTTTGTTTCAATAAAATCTTTTACACTAACATCATTATTTAAATTAAATTGAATATATCTAGGTTTAACTAAATCACCTAAACGTTGTATTTCGTTTTTATATTTACCATCAATTAAATCAAATCTGCTTTTATTAAACGTCTTTGAAATATGGCGGGGAATATGAGCATTTTGAGCTCCAAATGCAACTAATTGCAATAATGCACCTGCTGGGTCTGCTTGTGGTGGTTGTTGTATAGGCGCATGTTGTTCTTGTATAGGTACAGGTTGTTCTTGTATAGGTACAGGTTGTTCTTGTATAGGTACAGGTTGTTCTTGTATAGGTACAGGTTGAGGCTCTTGTTGTTGTGTTTTAGTACTTTTGTTTGATAACCATTTTATTAAAATAAATGAATTTAAAATAATAAATAATAAAGCAAAATAAAATAACATTATAGTTAAATAATACATTTCTTTTAGTATTTTTAATTAATATCTTTAAACATTATATTTGGGTTTACCTGCTTCTTTTCTACAGATAGGACATTTATAATTGTATTGTTTCAGCCATGGATCAATACAATCAGAATGGAAATTATGATTACAAGGTAATTCACAAGCTTCCTCTCCAACATCCATATCAGTCATACAGATAGAACATTTTTCCTCTAGCTTAGTTTCTAATTTATGTTTCTTTAGATTATTAGTATCATCTTCATCAAGTGTTGTTCTTACATCTTGCATACCTAAAGGTCCACCTCCTAGAATATTTAATGGAGTCATATTTTGAAATTGCACACTTAGTGGAGGTAATAGAGGTTGAAGCATCATTGGATGAATAGGAGGTAATTGCATCTGTGGTCCATTTAGGTGGAGAAGACTATTTAATAGATTTTCGAGACCACCAATAGCAGGTTGAGCTGGTGGTGCTAAAGCAGGCGAACCTGGTGGTAAATTGTTTGTCACATGTCCAAGTGAAGGATTTGTTCCAATAACTGAAGGAGCATTATTTGAAACTTGTGAAACAACTTCTGGTGCTGGTCCATTTAATCCTGCATTAAGATTACTTGAAATTACTTGATAGCTTGTTCCAGTTGGACCAGAAGTCATCGTCACAACTAATTGTTGCAATGCTGATTGAGGATTATTGCTAATATCAACATTTTCATTATTATCTTGTTCATCCTCGTTATCTTCTTCATCATTATCTTCATCTTCCTCATCATCTAAATCATCTTCACTATCACTTTCTGGATGAATGTGATTTCCTTGGTTGTTCATTTGATGTTGGAGTAAAGTGTTTACAAAGTTGTATAAATGCGTTTCAAGTCCTTGATTAGGACTGACTAATGCTTCATTAATTTGCTCAAGCGAAATATTAATTCCAAATTTTTCATAAAACTCTTGAATAAATGCAGGTATATTTTCTTCTAACATACCTCTACTTAATAGTTCATATTTGATTTCACGAATAATATCATTCTCGTTTTCGTATTCGTCTTGAAGTAATACGCGAAGCGCAAATATTTCATCAAATTCGATATTCGTATTCATTATTACTATTGATATATAAATATTAATTCTATATTGCAATTTTTTTATGAAAATCCATTTAAAAGGGTGGTACCTTTATATATAAATGGAAAATATAGCCAATATTGATAATATTGAAAAAAACATGGAAATGTTATATTTAAATAATTTAATTAAAGCTTGTGAAAAAAGTAATGTGGATAAAAATATATTAGAGAAAAAATTAAATGCATTAAATTCTGAATCTGAAATTAAATCTTCAATGAAAAAAGAAATAAGTCATAATAGTTTAGCAAATATTACTGAATCTCCAACATCTAATCAACAATATAGTGATGATTATTTATATCAAAAAGCGTGGACTAAATTGACCGCAATTCATAAAATTATTAAAGTCAAGGAATATGTAAATTCATTATTAGTTAAAAGTGAAACTGACAAACAGGAATTAAAAGAAAAATTAGTTGAAATGGTAAAAAATAAAGTTTTAACAAAAAAAGATTCTGTATTATATGATTCTGTAAAAGGTAGAATTATAAGTATTCCAACATTAGAATATAAAAATGGCAAATATTCAATTAATAGTGAATAAGTTCACTTTATTTTTTACAATAGTAAAAATTGATTAAAAAAGAAAATAAATATTTATTTTATCAAATAACAATGTCATCTGGTAAAATAAATAAAATACTTCAGTACACTAAAAAGTGTTTAGATGGAAGTAAAAAGACTTTCAAAACAGAAGAAGATTATAATAATGTTCTTAAAGAAATTTTGCACTTGGTAAAAGACAAGTATCCTGAAACAACATTAGAATTAATGATAGAAATATTTCAACGAATATTCAGTAAAGAATTAGTATATAAAAAAGAGTTGGATGATGGATTCTATCCTGATTTTTTAGAAATGTATCCTGATGTTGAAATCCCACCAGAATTTCAAGCTTTAGAAAATCATTTTCAAAAATTAAAAGCATTACCTCAACCAGAACAAAGAACGCCTGAATGGTTTGCTTACAGAAGAAATCGTATCACTGCTTCAGATACGGCTGCCGCTATAGATGAAAATCCATATGAACCGGTTGAATCATTTATTCATAAAAAATGTGATCCTGATCATAAATTTTTAGATAATGCAAACGTATATCATGGTAAAAAATTCGAATTAATTGCTACTAAAATTTATGAACATATTTATGATGTCCAAGTATTTGAATTCGGTGCATTACCCTCAGAAGTTTATGATTTTCTGGGTGCATCACCTGACGGTATTTGTTCTGCTAAATCATTATCAAATAAATTTTCACCAAGATTAGGAACCATGTTAGAAATCAAGTGTGTTGCACCTAATGGAAGAACAATTGAAACTTCTGGTAATATCAAAGGGCATATTTGTCCTTATTATTATTATTTACAGGTTCAACAACAATTAGAATGCTGTGAACTAGAAGTATGTGATTTCTGGCAATGTAAACTTACACAATATAAAACACGTGAAGAATATTTACTTGATCCTTGCTTAAATACTCAACATACTTATGGTATTGAAGGAAAGAAAATGCAAATTGATAATAGAATCAAGAAAGGTGTGCTATTACAATTTTATCCTAAAAAATGGACACCTGAATTTGATGGAGATGAAATTGAATGGAAAAGCAAATTTATCTACCCTCCTAGATTAGATATGGATAATATTCAATATGATCAATGGATGGCAAAAACATTATCAAATCTAAATAAAACTCATCCCGAAATTATGAATGAATGTTATTTTCACAAAGTTATATATTGGAAGCTTGAACAATCTCATAATCAACCTATTCAAAGAGATAGACAATTATTTGCATCTATTTTACCGATTTTAAAAGATACTTGGAGTAAAGTTAAATATTATAGAGATCATTTAGATGAATTACCTAAACTAAATGAAATAGTAGAAAGAAGGAAAAAATATATTAAAGTTGATACAGAATTTAGAATTAATAATGATATCATTAAAAATGGTGTATTGTTTCTAGATAATTATCAACATAGTGTAGCCAAGAAACAATCAGTGGCTAAAAATTTAAAACAAACGGAAGATTGTGACTTTATTGATGAAGAATGTGATTTTATTGATGATGCGCCTGTAACTACAGTTAAGAAATCAACTAGTAAGAATATTCCTAGTGAAAGTAAACCAGCAGTTAAACCAAAACTTGAAGTAAAAACTGTATACAATAAATCTAAATTTCAAAAGAAAAAAGAAGAATCGGATAAAGAAGATGATGGAAATTATAAGAAAATGGAAACTACAATTAAGAAAAAACAAACTGATTTTTCTAAATTTAATAAATTTAAACAGAATGAAGATGATTGTGACTTTTTAGATTAATATAATAATTAGATTAAAGAACTAAATTATGTGTTTTACAATTATTCTTATTACATAATTGACCTTTTCTTGGTCCAGATTTTAGAACATGTTGACAAGTTTGAATAGGATTGATTACAACTACTTTTTCTTTATTTAATTTATGATAAGGACATTTATTTCTTCCACAATATTCGCCTTTTCTTACACCAGTAGTTAATAATACTTTGCATCCCGAATTCTTTGAATTCAGTTCGTGTGACTTTGTCACACTTCCATTAGGTATAGTATTTTTAATTTGTTTAATATCCGATTTTTTGATTTTTACAGATTTTTCACAATAAGGACATTTAATATTATTTGTTTTTTTATTAAGACATTTTGAGTGGTAATAATGATTACATGTTAAAACTAATTCATCGTTATCTATAGGGAAATGACAAATCAAACATTTTTCTTTAGTTGATTTGTTCATTGTTTCAACTAAAGAATATAATGATTCAAAGTCGAAATCCATTTATTATACATTATAATAAAAATTGATATTTAAATCGATTCTTTAAAAATATTATCTATAATGGAAAATATTACAGTCACCGAATATTCTACAGCTCCTATTTTTAATCAAACTACAGGAGATAGAGCATCATTAGGTTCTCTTTGGAAAGAGAAACCTGCTGTTTTACTTTTTTTACGTCGTCTAGGTTGTTCTATTTGTAGAGCATATGCTAAAGAGGTTGATATGTATCGTCAAAAATTCGAAGATATGGGTGTTCGTGTAGTAGCATTATCTTTTGAAAAATATGGTGAAGGTTCAGATAGTGATCGTTCATTTGAAAAAGGAAGATACTGGACAGGTGAATCATATTCTGTTGATAAAGAAGTTTATTCAGAATTATTTAAGCGTAAAGGTTTTGTTGATGGGTTTTATGGACTATTAGATATTAACAAAAAAGTAATGAATAAAGTAAAAGAACAAGGAGTTTCAGGTAATTTTAAAGGCGATGGATTTCAACTTGGAGGTCAATTTGTTGTAAGTAAAAATAGTGAAGTTATTTTTGAACATAGACAGAAAAAGTATGGAGATGATGCAGAAATTAGTGAATTAGAAGAAGCAGTAAAAAAAGCAGTTAATAGTTAAATTATAATTTGTAAAAATTGATAATTTAATTGATTTTTTTATATACCAAATAGTAATGGAAAATGTTGATTTTAATAATATATCATTAGAAAAAGGAGAATATACATTAGAGCAAGCTGAAAATATATATTCAACAATAGCTGATGATATTGAGAAAAGTAATGAACTAAAACAAATTAAAGAAACTTTAGAATCTTTTCATGATTACTTAGGTATTGTCATAAAATCAGTAAATCAAAATAAATACAATAAATCAATGGTTAAAGATTTGTGTGAAATGATAACTAAATATTATGAAGATTTAGATTCAGATGTTGAATCTGACAGTAGTTCAGAATCTTCAGCAAGCTCAAATAATTCAAATAATTACATTTCACTTGCTAAACAACTTTCAAAAGTAAATGAATCTGACGCGGAAACTTCAGATTCAGATAATGACTCAACAATTGCTAATTTTCTGGATGATAAAGAAGAAGAAAAGCGACCACCTAAATTAGTTAGTATAACTAATGAAATTGAAGTCGATAGTGATGAAGATGGTCCAGTATTACCACCATCTAATTTAAGAAATATTTTTAGACCACCTACACCTCCTGCAAAAAAAGTAGATACATATTTTCAAGATTTTATTAATAGTAGATGTGATTTAACTAAACGAGTAACAAAGTTTGACTATAACGTATCAGAAAGACTAAATAATTATTGTAAAAAAGTGTATAGTTATTAAATGAATTATTAAATTTTTTTATTCCATTTCCAATGGTTTTGGAGGATGGAATCCATTAAATTCGCCATAACAAGCTGCTAAACTATAAGCGCCCATATTTTGAAATTTAAATACACTATTTACTTCAGGTAAAGGTAATCTAATATGTTCACAAATTACATCTAGAGAATCACAAGTTTGACCAAAAATTACACATTCAACCCATTCATTTTCTTTAGAATCGTATAATGGAATAGGTGTATATTGTTGACCATCAAATAATTTGCCATTGAAAGAAGAATAAACAGAATCATTAATTGTTATATGATAGATAGTTTTATTATCGATGTTTCTTTTTTTAACAGACGTTACTTTACAAAACAAATCAATAGAGGGTTCAGAAAAGTATCTACCAGGTTCTGCTATTAATCTAATTTTTTTATCTTTGAAAGATTCATAAAATGGTGTAAGTATTTTGTCTAGAGTTGTAAGATTAGTGTGAGATGAAAAGCCTCCACCAATATCTATCATTTTTATGGGAATATTATTCTTAATACAATAGTTATCGTAATTATCCATAATATTTTTTATTGTTAGATAGTATGATTCTTCATTTTTGCATTTAGAACCAACATGAAAGGAAAATCCCTCAAAAGTTTTATTTTTGGACAAAATATTCAACATCTTGAATACTTCTTCATCTGTAGCACCAAATTTAGAATTAAATTTAATATCAGAGTTAAGCTCAACAGCTTTAACACGAATTACTTTTTTAATATTTGGGTCTATATCGTCCATTTTTTTTATTTCTTCTATTGAATCTACAACCATCGTATCAACATTACTCTTTACCGAATATGTAATGTCATCTATTGATTTGGATGGATTAGCGTAGATAATATTTTGAGGGCTAGAAAATTTTAAAACACTTTGAATTTCGCCACGACTTGCGCAATCAAAATTTACATTTGATGATGCCAAGTGTTTTAGAATATTCTCTAGTGGTAAAGATTTGACTGCATAATAAGGTTTTATTGTAGGTATTTCGTTATGCCACTTTGTTACTTGATTTTTGAGATTTGAATAATTTATGTGATATAGGGATGTATATGATTTTTGTGCCACATCAATTAACTTTTTCAGTGGGATATAAAAATATAGCGAAAATATTTTTTAAACAATTTTTTTATATTTGTTTAAATAATAATAAGTAATCATTTAGGGTAAATTCTCATTTAAATTAAATAATCATTTAGGGTAAATAATCTGGATTAGTTTCAATTGAAGAATTATTATTAAAATTAGTTGGAGTGTATTTTAAATAAGGTAATCCAAATAAATATTTAACTTTTAATTTTCTACTTTTAACTAATAAATAAGACATTAAAACCGAAATGTAATAACCACCTAATGCAACACATACATGCCATATTGAATGACCAAATAAATATTTAATTACCCAATGAGATTGACAGAAACTTTCAGTTAAAATCCAAAATCCTCCAGCAGTTGAAATTAATCCAATTCCTTTCCATCCATAATTTAACAGTTGGGTTGGAACATCAAATTTTTTGTTCATAAATTGAACTAATATCATAAATAATATAGTGCTTCCTAAAAAGAATCCAAACAAAATATTAAATAATAATTCATTTTGTAATCCACAAATAGTTAATAAAACAGTAAAGTAAAATGTGGAAAATACTCGTAATATATCAAAAAATGGAGAGCATAAATCAAAAAATTCAAAAATCTTAAATGCTAAATTATAGAAATAAATAGCTATCATAATCATTGAAAATCTATCCATTAATCCCCATCCTAGATAATTAGTGTAGTGATACAAAAAAGAAGCAATGCCATTAACAATAAATGAAGTATAAATATAAGTTATATCAGGAATTTTTAATCCTTTGAAAAGACCAAAGAATCCAATTAATGATAAAAATAATGCTGAAAATGAATTGAAATATTCGGGTGGTTGACCATAAATTGTCATCTCACAAAAATAATGATCATATGAGAAAAAATCTAATTGATAATCATTGGAAGGAAAATCAAAATTAGGCATTATAAAATAATAATGTTAATCTTTTATAATGTTTAAATAAAGTAATTTATTTTTTAAAATCAATCATTAATTCTGAATATCTATAATCAGAATGACCAGTAATTCTATCTGTAATTTCGTTCGCTAATATATTATAAAATTGGTATATTTGCCAGTCGAAAATATGATAATCATGTACTAATATTTCGATAGTGATATCAATAAATATTGGATTGTATGATTTATCAGAATAATCTTGATATTTAATATTATATTTCAATGCGCAAGTTAATGGTAGATTAAAACTTAAATTTTTGAGCAACTTTGTTAATTTTAATTGGTAATATTCAAATAACTTTTTAGAGTAAATAGAATCAATTGAAATGGGAACAACTTTTATATCATCTTCGAAGTCATTTTTAGGAAAATATTTTCTGAAGAAAGTAAAAAGATTCTCAAAAGTAGCACATAATTCATATCTGTTTTGTTTTTTATAATTAAATAATTTTGAATTGTTAAGGAATTGACACCATTGTGCCCTTTCATACATTCCTTGATTTCTAAGATAATATGTTGCTTCTAAATTATAAGTATTATTTTCAGTGAAGAAAGCAATTAGTTTTTTACATTCTTCTGAATCATTCATATCTCGTTTTAATAGTTCTAAATCCATATGACCATTCTTACCAAAAACAAAATGTAAAAATCTTAATAATGATATTTCAAAACAATCAGTATAACATATAGTTTCATTATTTTCATTATAAGTAATTGATTCATAACTGACAGGTTCTGGATGTGATAACAAGAATTCTAATTCTTTATTAATTAATTCATTTGACATTACAAATAGAATATTATAATAAAATAAATAGGCGTCAATTTTTATAAATTAGTTATTTAGTGCAAAAATACGCTTTTCATTTAAATCATAGACACCAGTTCTTCCCTCTCCTGGTAGTTTTGAATTTTTCATATTTAGAAAATTAATGCTTTGATCCTTTTTATCATCATTATATGTTACTTGAAACCCATCAAAAATATCAGGAACATGTTTTAGTTTGCCTGTTTTTAATGAAGATATAAATCTAGTTGTTTCATTTTTTATAGTTGTATTAGATGAATTTTTAAAAGTTTCTTCACAAGATGAAAAATCACAATTCTTGTTATCATCGCAACTATAAAAACAAGAATATTCAAAAGATTCTGGTTTAATATTTTTAGTACGAGGATATACTAATAAAGATTGTATTTTTTCGTCAGTTGTAGGTTTAGGAGCAATACTTTTGAAATAGGCACTGATTATAGCATCACACATTAATAAATAAAGATATAAATAAATTTGTTAATTACTCAATTTTTTATATTTTGATTGTAAATTGTATACAAAGGATTCTTTCATCAACGTCATTTTTCCATTCATTTTTAATAACAATAATACCTGATACACCAGTAGGAATAGAACCTTTACTTTGCATAGCTAAAGGTCCTTGAACAAGAGGACAAGTTACATTACTATTTGCTACTTCTGTGCAAAGATCATTAACTGTAGGTTGAAAAGGAATATAATTAAGAGTAATATCATAAGTTGAAGTACCCTTAGCTACTTCTTTAGAAAGTTCTGCATCAAGGTATAAAGTATAATCAGTTTGAGGAAGTTTAGGATCAATATCTAGTTGAACATTTTGTGCGATATCAGTTGAATCACCACAAGATTTCAGGGTAAAACTAGATACTTGAGAAAAAGCAACAGATACAATTGTTAGAAATGATATTAGACGGAGCATTACTGAATAAATCAAAATTTAGAAATTAATATTTTTTCAACTTTTTATATTAATATTGTTTAATATTAATATATAATAAAAACAATAACTATTACACAACTAGGTGCTTAGTTGCTGTAGGCAGTACCGGCCATACCACTCATTACTCTGAGTACGTTGTAGTTTACAGTGTAGATGTTGACTACAGAGCTGTTGGAGGTAGATACGTCTAAGTCAGCGCAGGTTACGTTGAGGGTAGCATTGTCGATACGAGAGAAGTTGCAAGAACCGGAAGGTTGGTGTTCTTCGGGTTTGAGGGCAAAGCTGTATACGTTGATACCGTCAGCGGGGGTGTTGCTGAAGTGTTGGTAAGGTTGGACGTAGTTGAAGTAGTTACCGTCTCTGGCTTGGAATCTATCGTGGCCGTTTAATTGGAGTTTAGATTCAGTTACACAGTTGACAGTGCCATCTACGTTTCTGCCGTAGTTGAACCAGTCACGAGCAGTTACACTGAATTCGTTTAAGAAAGCTTCAGCACCTTCGGAACCAGCTGCAGCACCATCTAATAATTCAGCTACAGTGTTAGTCATGTCTTCAGATGTTACATCATTTCTTAAGATTACAACGTAGGCTGTATCAGCAGAAATGTTACCACCGGTAGCAGTATCTACAACAAATTGAGCATCTACTTTGGCAGCTACATCAGCTAAAATAGTTGAGGCTAAAGCAGAATTTACAGAAGGAGCGGTTACTTCATTTGCAGAGTCACCAGATACTGATACTTCGGAACCAGCAGATGTTAAACCTTCTCTGGAAGCTAACCAGACACGTTTAGCGAATAATTCACGAGCAGCTTCCCAGTTACCGTCAGTGGCCCAAGCTACGTATTGGTTACCAGAGGTGAATTTGTCTAAGTGAGCAGCCCAGATTAAGTATTTGCTAGGGTGGTTGAAGTTGAGTCTGTATTTGTTGTTGACAGTTGTTAAGGATTCAGAACCAGTGAATTGGAGTTGTTCGATGAGGTATTCGTGGCTGGCTTGAGCGAATCTCTTTCTTTCTTCAGAGTCTAAGTAGACGTAGTCAATGAGTAAGAAAGAATCGTCCATAGATACAGAGGGAGCAGAGCTGGTGTAGTTAGTGCATTCAGAAGCTCTTCTGTATTGGATAGTTACACGGACATCGTGGTATTGGAGAGCGATTAAAGGTAAAGCTAAACCGTTGTGTCTGTTGAACCAGTAAGCTAAAGGTACATATAAAGTGTAAGCGGGGTGACCTTCAGTTAAGTTAGTGAGTTCAGGTACATCGCCAACTAATTTAGCATGGCCTCTAACTTGACCAACTTTGTGGGATAATTCGTGCCAGATGTTGAGCCAATCACCGTATTGTTCATCGATTTTAGAGCCACCGATTTCAACTTTGGTTTCTTCGATAAGAGCATAGCCTAAACGTCTGACGTAGCCCCAAGAGTTATCGCCTTCAGATAAATCATTGAGTTTGACAACTGCATACATGTTAGTGATTAAGTCACCGTTTCTGTTTAAGTTGCAGGTTACAGTTCTGCCGAAGTCAGCAGCGCCGTTGAAAACTTGTTGAATAGGTTCTACAGAGAAGTTAGTGTGTCTTCTGTATACTACTTTGAAGAATGTGATTTGAGGATTACCAGTTAAGTAAACGTCTTGTGCGCCGTAAGCGACGAGTTGCATTAAACCTCCACCCATAGGATTATATACAATAGGAAAGATAATATTTTTAAAATATTTTTT
>Ga0214917_10002280_pt1 | contig 23630 bp, 26 predicted proteins | sample LL_1208_BB_MetaG_FD_177983 | JGI IMG/M metagenome (GOLD analysis project Ga0214917, IMG submission 177983) | Freshwater microbial communities from Lake Lanier, Atlanta, Georgia, United States - LL_1208_BB | ecosystem: Environmental > Aquatic > Freshwater > Lake | place: USA: Georgia | collected...
GGGCGGGCAATACCACGATTCCCAAAGGCAGGGCCCAGGTCGCGGCAGGGAGCCCCGGACAGGCAGAGCACGGGGCCGGAACAAGGGGAGAGTGGCACGGCCGGTCTGTCTGACCGCAACAGCAGGACTTCACTGCGCCCGCTTGCACAGGCACGGGGAGATTGGAAATAAGGAATCCTGTGAGCGCTAGGCCGAGCAAGAGCGATCTCATAAAATCCACATACTCTCGAATGCCGAAATAGCAAACGACCCGCTTGCCTCAAAAAGAATTGAGGCCACAATCACCACATGAACACAAAATCCTGTCTTCTCCTTGCCTTCCTTCTCGTTGCCACTCTCTCGGTGGGCAAGTCGGAGGAGAGCAAATCCCCGGCCCCCAAGACCGCCCAGCTTGTCAAAACTCCGGAGGAGAAGGCCAAGGCTGCCGAACTGGCCAAATCCTATCCCCTCACCACATGTGTGGTCTCGCACGATGCCTTGGGAGGAATGGGTGAAACGGTCGACGCGCTCTATGACGGCAAGCTGATCCGCTTTTGCTGCAAAGGTTGCGTCAAATCCTTCAACAAGAATCCCGAGAAGTATCTCAAAGAGATCGATTCAGCCAAAAAAAGCTAGTTTCACCTCGTGTGTCATAACCAGCCGGGGCTCTTGACCTCCAGGCGAGCTGGGTTTATTTTTTAACCAGCATTCCGAGTATCTCCTTCGCAAGATGGAGGTCCGCCAACCGGGGCAGGAGAAACCCACGGTGGCTGGAAAAGGGCCCAAGGCTCTTTTCCGATGTGCGAGACAGGAAGATCCTGCCTCGAACAAAGTTCTCCGCAGGCCAACCGCCCGCACAGGAATGTGTCGGCGGTTTTTTTGTGCCCGCATCGGGATGCGTCAACAATAAGGAGACGCATCAACATGAGCACAGCAACCCTCGGGGCCCCCTGGGCCACCCTCAGTATCAAAATCGATTCGGAGAATCCGGATCATCACCTCTGGAACAATCACGGCACCTGGTGGATCCACTACACCGTCCACCAAGCGGACTACACAAAACGCCGGGTCCGGGTATCCCTCGAAACCCGAAACCTGCGTGAAGCACGGCAACGGCGAAATACTCTCTTTGCCCATCTGGAGGCAGAGGGCGTTGAAACGTCCTAACCCACATGAGGAGGGGCGCAGCTCGTCAGAAGAGTTGCGCCCCTTTTTTTAGCTCTGTTGGAAGTTCGCCCGCCAGAGAAGAAAAAATCCATAGGCTTGCAGGACAAGGTTCGGGAGCCAAACGATCAACTCCGGATAGGCACCCCCGCGATTTTTCAGCCCCTCGGCCAACAGAATCAGCGCGTAGTAGGCCATCACCAGAAAGAAGCTGATCACCACCCCGACGGAGGTCTCCTTCCGCTGCACCCGTATCCCCAACGGAATCCCGACCAGCAACAGGGTGAAAGGAGCCAAGGCAAAACTGATCCGCTTCTGCATCTCGGTCAGCATCGGATAAATCTGCTTGGGATCCACATAGCCCTCCACCGGGCTCAAAATCCGGTTCGTCAGATCCCCCAGTCCCGCAATTCGGATATCCTTCATGTCGTCAGGATTTAGAAAACTTCGTAGGGAGATCTTTAACGGCAACTGATCCGCGCTCAGTCCCGCCCGTATTCCGTTGAGGTCCGCCGCATTGTCGCCCCGCTCCTCCTGACGCGCCTTTTGCAAGGTGATCGTCAGGCTGAGATCGTCCAGGTCGGCGGAAAGGGAGCCCTTCTCCGCCCGAATGTTTCTGCGGGGAACTCCGTTCGGATCCAACTCCCAGATGTGAATATCGGTCAGATCGGTCCCGTTCTTCTTCCCAATGTAGATTCGATAGCCGGGGAACCGATCCATCGCCTCCCCCGCCCGAATCAGAAAGGCCGGGTTGTCCCGCCCAATATCCAACAGGACCGATTTAAACTTTTGAAGAGTGAGGGGAACAATCACCGCGTTGTTGTAAAAACAAATCGCCGAAAGAAAGAGTCCGAACAGGATCACAGGCGCCACCAAAGGAACGAGTCCGATGCCTGCCGCACGAATCGCCTGCAGCTCCAAATCCTGCGACATCCGGCCAAAAACAATCAGGGCCGCCACCAGGATGCCCCAGGGCATCGTGAAAGTAAGCGCTTGGGGGATGAGGAGTCCCACCATCTTGAAAATCAGCGAAATCGGAAGCTCATCATTCACGAGGAGCTCGAAGATCTGCTTGAAGGCGTTGCCCAGAACAATGATCAGCGAGAGAACCGCAACCGCTCCTGCGGTGGCTGCCATCATTTGCCCCGTTAGATATCGGTAAAGAATCCTCATTTGTTTTTTCGGCTATACTCCAGCCTGTCCTGCCACGTGGTGGGTTGTCCACTCTTCAACCCCCGACATTCGTAAAAGTGAAACGTGGGTCCGGTCGGTTGTCCCCACGTTGATCTACGATACGTTCGCACCACCCGCACCGACTCAAAATCCCTTGCGATGGGAGGGAGGGGCTGAGGTTGCTCTGCCACATACAAACCTGTGCTCCCTGCTGGATACTTCTCGCGGTAACTCGGCCAAATCGAGTACTGGGTCATGATCTGCGGCCAATCCGGAGTGAAGGCACGGGGCCGGTCGGGAAGATAAAAAGATAGCAAACTTGCCGTTTGATACTCATCCGCGATCACAAAGTCCGCCCCCACCTCCCGGCGGACTTTTTCCGCCTCCGCAGCCAGGTCGCTCCACCCCTTGGCCCGGTCGAGGGGATTGTTTTTGAAATGGAGCGGAAGAAAGTCGTGAAGGAGCGCGGTTTCGACCAATCCCACCGCCAATCCAATCACCATGACCCATCGCCAAATCTTTTTTCCCTCCATCCACTTCCCCACCGCCCAACCCGACCCCAAGATCAGCCCCGCGACCAAGGCCGGAGCCGTCCAATTTCCATTGGCCGTCTTGTTGAGGCTGATCCATGCATAGGCGACAAAAAGCGGCCAAAAGAGACAGAGCAGATACTTCTCCCCCTGCCCGGGAAACTGAGTGGCCGCAGGTCGGATGGCCCCAAGCAACATGATGAAAAAAAGGACGGGCGAAACCACGATCGCCTGCAGGAGCCAGAATCCGGAAAACTTTCCCCAATTCACATGAAACCCTCGGTCCAGATCCCCGCCCTCGAGGAGATGCATCGCAGTGATCCACCCGTAAAATGCATTCCAAAAAACAATGGGCAGGGCAAGGAGCACAAACGTTCCCAGCAAAAGAAACATTTTCCCTGAAACAAGCAGTTTTCTCCTGTGGGGAGTCAGAAGGAGAAAAAACGCGAAAGAAATCAGCTCCGCTGCATTGGTATACTTCGCCTGAAAACCCAGCCCTATCCACAAGCCGGTCAGTATCCAAAAACGCTTTTTTTCGCTCTGCACTCCCTCCCAGAAGGAAAGGGCGGCGGCAACCCAGAAAAACACGCTGAGCGGATCGATGGTCATGAGGATGCTGCCGATCGCAAAAAGCGGCATGACCGAAGCTGCCACCACAGCCACCAACCCCACCCTCTCGCTATACAGCTTTCGGGATAAAACAAAAATCAGCCAACCGGTCCCGGCCGAAAGCAAAACCGCCGGAAGGCGAACGACCCAAACATGCTCCCCCAACATCAAGGTAAAGATCCGGATGACGAACGCGGCACCTGGTCCCTTGCCATAATGATTCCAATCCAACGAGCGGCCGCATTCCCAGTAGTGCGCCTCATCCCCCACCAGATCCAAGTGCGGTGCGAACCAGAGCCGAAAAATCGTCAGGGTCAAAATCCAGCCCAAAGCCATACGAGCTTCTCGACTTTTGGGCAGCAGGCTCATCCCTGATTCTAACCAACCTGTGGAGAAAGTCGCAAAGATTGTGTGCTTCCCATTTGACCCACGCCCTATCGATGGTTGAGTAAGACCATGTCATTAGCCCTCCAAATCGACGAACAGATCAAGGAAGCCATGAAAGCCAAGGAAGCTGAGAAGCTGGGCGTTCTGCGCATGCTGAAGTCCGCGGTCAAATACGCCGTCATCGAAAAATACGGGGCGGAGGGTGCCGCCAAGGACGATGACGTTCTGGCCGCCGTCCGCAAAGAGATCAAAAAGCGACAGGACTCGATCGAGGCTTTCTCCAAGGGGGGTCGGGAAGATCAGGTCAGCAAGGAAAAAGCCGAAATGAAGATTCTCGAAGCCTACCTCCCTGCCGCCATGTCCGACGCTGACCTCGAAAAACTGGTCAAGGACGTGATCGCCGAACTGGGTGCCACCGATAAAAAAGCCATGGGGGCGGTGATGAAGGCCTGTCAGGCCAAGGCCGCCGGTCGCGCCGATAACCGCGCCCTCAGCGCCCTTGTGGGAAAACTCCTTCCCTAGACGGCCGGACCCGGAGGGCGTTTTCTTCCTCCTCCACCTGGGCCTCGGCGTTCTTTTTTTGGCAACTCTTTGGAAAACTCCTGCAGGGCCGCGGAGAGTTCCTGCACAATTTCGGGATGTTGCCCGGCCACGTCTGTTTTCTCCGAGGGATCCGCCACCACATCAAACAACATCGGCGAGGCCCCCTGTCCTCGCGGCGAGGTGATCAGTTTCCAGGGCGGGCGGAAGACCGCGACCTCCTTGGTCCCCATGAAATAGACCGGGTGGTCGATGGATTGCCCGGTTTTCAGGGCCGGCCACAGGTCTTTGCCATCAAAGTTGGGTGTGGTGCCCATCTTGACCCCCGCCACATCCAGAATCGTCGGAAAAAGATCCGCCACACAGAGAAACTGATCGCTTTTTTGCCCGGAGGGAAGAACCCCCGTCCATTGAATCGCCGCAGGCACCCGAATCCCTCCTTCAAAAACCGTTCCTTTCCCCTCACGCAAAGGCATGTTGGTCGATCCCTTGGTCAAGTCCCCCCCATTGTCCGAAAAGAAAATCACCAGGGTGTTTTTTCGGATGCCCTGCTTATCCAGTTCTTCCAAGACCCTGCCCGCGGCCGCATCCAACGCACTCATGGCCTGAAGAAGCGTCGGTCGACCCTTCCCTTGGCGTTCCTCCCCCTGACCGGGAGGTGGGGCAATGGGCCCATGGATCGCATTGAAGGCCAGATAGAGAAAAAAGGGCCGATTCGTGTCCCTTGTTTGAATCAATCCGATCGCTTCGTTGGCCAAAAGATCGGTCGAATAGCCCTTCTCCTCCGCCGGCTTCCCGTTACGCCACCAGTCGAGCTCCTGGGTTTTCGGTTTCATATGGGTGTTGTAATCCACCGCCCCACCCAAAAGCCCATAGTGATGCTCAAATCCACGATTCGTGGGGAGATATTCCGATTCCGGATGACTGTTTTCCCGATCCCCCCCCAAATGCCATTTGCCGCACATCCAGGTCTGATAGCCCGCTTCCTTCAGGGCCTGGGGAAGCGTCTGATATTTGAGATCCAAGCCCGAAAAATTTTCCACCCCGGTTCGCAAGGTGTGCATTCCGGTCATCAGGGCCGCCCGGGTGACGCTGCAGATGGGATTCGCATAAAAACGATCCAGCCGAACCCCCTCCTCAGCCAGACGATCTAAGTTGGGAGTCTTGACCTCGGGGTTGTTCCAGCCGATATCGCCCCACCCCTCGTCGTCCGACACGATCACCACCACATTCGGACGATTTTCGGCCTGCAGACAGAAAGCAAAAACCAGGAGGGACGACAAAAACCAAGGCAACTTCATGGCTGGGGCGACGGCGGGGGCGTTTTCTTGGAGCCCCGACCGGATCCCTCGGCATACTTCTCCCACATCTTCATCGCCAGGGCCTTCAACTCCTCCAGTGAAATTGACCCATTCCCGTCCTTGTCCACCTCGGCAAAATGCTGTTTCACAAAACCGGCCATGGCGGAGCGGACTCCCGGCCCGTTTGCCTCGTCTTGACTGATCTGCCCGTTTCGGTCCGCATCATATCCCGTAAAGGTCCTGTTCACTTCCGCCATCATCTCCTCCTGACTCAACTTGCCATCCTGATTCCCATCCATTTCCTTCAGATGATTTTCGATCCATGGCTTTCGGGGCTGACCCTTCGCCTCGATCGGTGGCCCACCCGATCTCTGATTTTCCTCCGGCGGTGGCGGTCGGTTACCGCTCCCGCCTTTGTGCCCCTGCCTTCCGCTCGATTCGGAGGTCGTTCCATCCGGATTTTTGACGGTGAAATGAACATCTCCGCCGGAGAGAATCTCATAGTTCACCGTGCCTTTTTTTCCGTTTTGCACGTATTCCAGCTGGTATTTTTTCTTATCCGCCGACATCTCAAATCCTGTGATCTTCGCCCCGGGCAATGGAGCGGTCGCCTCCCGAACCGGGGTGGCGTTGGGTTGCGGATCGACCGCCCCGCCCTGAACCGAGACCTGCCCGTGGAATCCCCCGTTGATGTAGGGGTAACTTTTGCTCGCGTGGTAGTGATACTCCCCCGTGACATTGGTATGCCCGTGGAAAGAGTCCAGGCCCGTGACCGGACTGCCGTCCGGCTCGCTCAACCCGTAGATGGGATACCCATCCAGAGCGTAGGCCAAAGGCAGGCTCGGCCCCAACCTCTCCGCCAATTGCCAAGGCGCCACATGGTAGTGGTAATCGTCCGCCCGGCCGGCATGCCCCCCATATTCATCCAACTCCCCCGCCAAGAAGGTATCCGTTTTCCCATCGTTTTTGATCGGATTGAAAATGGGGATACCGTTGGCCGCGACCGCGATCGCCCCCCGAAAGAAGTTCGTCTTCGCCGACATCCCCTCCGCCGCGGGCACGGGATGCAGGGGGATCGACCACGCGTTTTTTCCATAATAGGACTGGGGCAAGGGCACCTGCTGTTGCCACGCGGTGATCCCCACCATCATGGGATGCGCCGGTATGCCATCCGAACCCACATAAAGATATTGATCATCCCAATCCACGAGGACGGATTCCGGAAATTTCAGAAAAGGCTCCGCCGTCTTGGGCGCCGCATCCTTGTGAACGGCCATCTGCCTTTTCATCGCCTGATAATCCGCCTCCTCAATCAAATGGGCATGCGCCTCTTTGGCCCCACCGAGAAGCAAAACCGCAACCACCAAGCCGAGAAGGAACCTCATGGAGAAGGTGGACCTCCCCCACCCTGTCCACCGGGAGGAGGCAACGACTTCGCCTCCTCTCCATCAATGAAACCATCCCCATTGGTGTCATGTTGGGAAAAGTTGGCCTTCATCATCGGGGGCGCCTCATCCATCGAAATTTTCCCGTCCCCGTTTTTATCAAACCGCTGGATCGGATCTCCCCGGCCCGACCTCGGGTCCTGACCCTTGCCTCCCGGCCCCGAATTTCGCCCGCCTCCTCCCGGTCCTCCCCCGGGCGGACCCCGTTGAAAACTTGGATCCGGAGTGCCCTTCAGCTTTCGCGGGTAAAAAGGATACTCGGCCGTGGCCACGTAAAAATAGGTCCCCTCGGGATATTCCGGCGTCTTCCCCACCCGGCCATTGGCCTCATCCAGATCACCCGATCCGGAAACAAACTCATAATCCTGCTCGTAAGTTCCATCATATCGCCCCCCCGGGCCCGCCGTTCCGCCCGGCCGTTCCCCGCTTTTCAACCGGTAACTGGAACGATTTTCCGAGGTCTGGGCGTAGATGGGGAAGCCATCGGCCGCATAGCCGATGAGCTTGGGCGGGTTCCCGGTGCCGAGAGTCGCCATCAGCCCGGTGGGAATTCCGTGATAATGATACGCCCCGTTGGGCTGCACATGGGCATTGTTCTGATCCAAACCGAGACTCCTCTTTCCCCCGATCGCCTCGATATGCCAACCCGAGTTCCGGTCGTTCTTCCAGTACTCCGCCGTGCCTGGGTCAAAGGGCACACCGTTCACCGCCACCCCGATCGCCTGCTGTTTGAGCTGGGTAAATGTTGCATTCGTCTTCGGATGAAGGGGCATGCGGAAACGATAACTCTGAGCCGAGGCCGCGTTGGGACAGCCGGGACCAGGAAATTGCCCGATCTCATGATTGGGAACCCCGTTGGCCTGGATCACCCGATACTCCCCCTCGGTCGTGATGCTCACCTGCGGGGCGGGCAGCGAAGAAGCTACACCCGCTGCGGTCACGATATCCCCTTCGTGGCCTGGATGAGCGAGGACATGCCCGACGAAAACAAGACCCAGGCCACCAAGACAAAGCCTTCGATAAAAATGAGAGGTCATATGGATTAGACTACGCAAATCAGAAAAGGGTTCGCCCCTTGAAATCATGCCCGGCCCCGCTCCCTTATCCCTTACGGACAGGGAGATGCACTTCCGATCTCTTCAAAAACCAGATCATAAAGGGGCTGTTCCAATACACCGCGTACGGCTCTCCCGCCGGTTTCCACCCCGGCTGCGACTTGATCCATTCTCTCAATTTTTGGGCATTCTCCTCAAAACTTTTCTTGGAATATCCCCCCCGTATCCCGATCGAGGCCACCACCCGCTCCTCCACCTCACGCCGTCTCACCCCGCCCGGCAAGACAAGATCCGTTCTCTTTGCCGATTTCGGATCGAGGTAAAAAATCATCGATCCGGGCCGAATTCCCGCCTCGACCGGGGTGGTCATCGGAACCCGATTGCTCTGGATCGCCTCAAACAAACGCCGAAACAACCCGTTGTTTTCCCGAAAATACTCCCCGTCCGACCTCGCCTCCAACAACACCCCCGCCGGCAAAGTCTTCATCTCGCACACCCCCGGCTCCGTCATGGGATAAGCCTGCTCGTAGGCCTGGGCCAAACCGATCGAACCCAAAACGATCATCAGCGTGAAAATCGCATTCATTTTTCCAGGGGATTGATCACCTCCAAGAAGGAAAACTTTCGGAAATCCGTATCCGTGCTGTAGATCCGGTTCACCCCGTGCTGTCGTAAAAGGGTCGCCACGTGCGCGTCCGGCACCGCATTCCCCCGCACCGACATTTTTTCCACCACCTGCCCAAAATCCTCCCCGAAACTCGCCTCCTCCCCCACCACCCGGACGCGCGGCCAAGCCAACAATCCACGCACATTCGCCCAGGCCTGCCCCGGATCCAGCGGATTCCGGAAAATCGAGGGATGGGTCACGATCCGCTGATACCCGCACAGCACCGGCCAGGTCAGGCAAAACAGATCCGGATCCCTCTGCCGCTCCTCCAAAAAAGTCTTGGCCCGCGATTGCTCCGCCGATCCCTCGTTCGAGGCAAACACCAGCAGATTGACGTCCACCGAATAACTCACGACTCCCCCATCGCCCGGTAGACCGCTTCCTTGTCGGATAAATTCACCTTCGGGCCCAGAGGCTGACTGCGCCAATGGAATTTCCGCGGTGCCGCCTCAACCCGGCTCCGCTGCTTCTCCCGCAAGCCCTCCGCCAAAATCTGCGACGCCAACTCCCCCAGCGTCCTGCCCTCTTTTTTCTGCAAAGCCTTCAACTCCTCCAGCACCGGCTTGGCCAAATCCAAGGTTGTCCTCATTGGGAAATTCTAAACTTTATACATCAGATGTCAAATTACAAACATCACGCATCAAATTCCCGGATCCAACACCTTTCCGCTGATCGGCCACGGCAGAGGCCCCTCCAGCGGGCGATGCGCCTCCAAAAGACCGGGTCCCTCCTCCTTCCCCTTCGCATAACTCAGCCGCAACATCTCCATCTTCGCATCCATGTTGTCGATATGGTGGAGAAGAAAAGCCTCGGGCGTCTTCGGCGCCACCGGCGAACCAAACTCCTTCGTGCCATGGTGGGATGCGATCAGATGGAGAAGATGATCCCGCAACTCCTCGGAAGCCGGCTTCAACTCCGACCACGACTTTCCCTCCGCCGCCTCTCCCTCCCGCCAGAGAGCGTTGGCCACCTCGATCCCCAGGGAAATGTGCCCGATCAGCTCCCCTCGACGGCTGGCCACCGAGCCGAATCCCCTCTCCCCGGTGTCATTTTCCCAAAGTTTCCCCAAATCATGAAAGATTACCCCGGCCGCCAGGAGATCGCCGTCCACCTCCGGATAGAGCGGCGCCAAAACCTTGGCCACTTTCAGCATCTGGGCCGTGTGATCCAGCAATCCTCCCCTCCGCGCGTGGTGATTCTTGCGGGCCGCCGCCGCCCGCTTCCATTTTTCCGGAAATTTTTCCAACGCCCGCACGCATACCCACCGCAAACGCGGATCCTGCATCTCCCGCGCCTGTTGGAGACAAAAATCCCAATGCCCCTCAATCTGTGCCCGACGCTCCTCTCCCCCCGCAAAAAAGGCCTCCACCTCCGCGGGTTTCAGGGCCCGGGCCGAGGGTCCCTCCACATTCGGACCATAGTCGCTCGGTCCAAACACCCCCGTCAACTCGAGGCACTCGCCCACGTCCGCCGATTGGAAATAATCGTACGCCCCCGACCCGGAAAACAGGTTCAACCCCAAACGCTCGGTCTCGTCCGCCAGCTCAACCCGGAGAAAAGGTTTCCCATTTCTTGCCGTTTGCTCCCGCCGGGCGATCAGCTGCGCCCGCACGAAACCTTTCGCGGGTAAGGTCAGTTTTGAAAATTCACGCAGGGTCATCCGAGGGCCCCGCAATCCGAAGTCAGGACGGCCTGTTCCCGTGGGGTTCGCGGCCGTTTTTAACCACTAACCAAACCAGACCGCTCGCCACCGAGGCTGGTGCCGCCAACATGAAAAGGACACTCCATCCAAAACCCAACCCGGTCGAGTTCAGCCCCTTCGAAACCAGCTTCGTGCCGTTCGCCGTGTCCTCTTTCGTAAAACTATCCTTGCAGGTGGGGCAAGCCTCAGCGGATGGGATCCCGAACATCCCCATCGCGAGAGCGAAACACAGAGTGGTTCCCAACTTGCGCATCCTTGAAATTTACCCTCCCCTTCCGTCCCTCGCAAGTGCCTCGTGGGATGCCTCGACTTATCCTCTCCCCTTTTCTAAAATCACCTGATGGACAAGGCGTTGACCCAAAAGATTATCGATCGTCTTGCTCAGGCCAAACATCCCGTCCTCCTCGCCCATATTCGCCCCGACGGAGACGCGTTCGGGAGCGTCCTTGGACTCGCCCACACTCTCAGGGAACGGGGCCAGAATCCCAGCTGCCATATCGAGGGAGGGATGATTCCGATGTACCGGTTTCTCCCCGGGGCGGAACTTGTTCAAGACCTGCCCACCCAACTTCCCGAAAAGAGCGACTGCCTGATCGCCCTGGACACATCAACCCGGGAACGGCTGGGACAAAAAACCCTCTCGTGGCCCCAACCCATCGACATCGCCATCGACCACCACATCAGCAACCCAGGCTACGGAAAATTGAACCTGATCGTGCCCGAAATCCCCGCGACCGGCGGTGTGCTTTTTGAACTCTTCCAGCAGGCCGCGTGGAAAATCACCCCTGCTGCCGCCACCTGCCTCTACACCGGTCTCACCACCGATACCGGTTCCTTCCGCTACCGCGGAACCAACGCCCATACCCTTCGCGCCGCGGCTAATCTCGTAGAACTTGGCGCAGACCCGTCGGAAATAGCAAAACAGTGCTACTTATCGATTACCCACGAAAGGCATGCCCTTCGTAGGCTGGTTTCGGATACTATATCGATAAAGGATAATAAAAAGTCTGCTTTTCTTACTATTTTACCCGAGTTTTATATTAAAAGCGGTGCTAAAAGTGAGGATACCGAAGGAATCATTGAGGATGTTTCATCTATTCAAGGAGTTGAGGTCGCATCTCTGTTCGAGTTTATGCCCGATGGGGGTCTGCGCGTCAGTCTGAGGAGTAAGGGGAAGATCGACGTGAATTCGATCGCCTCCTCCTTCGGGGGTGGAGGACACCAGGCCGCCGCAGGAATCCGCTTTGCGAAAGATCCCGAGAAGAATCGTGACCTCGTCCTCTCCGCCATCTCCGCCGCCATCTCCGCCTTGAAAGACTGATTGTTCCCTCCGTCACTAATGACTAAACAACAACACACCCACCTCTTAGCCTTCAGTCTGTAGCCTATTCCCTCCAATCAATGATCCCCCAACTCGACGGCCTCCTTCTGGTCGACAAACCCCCGGGCCGAACCTCCCACGACATTGTCGACTTTGTTCGCCGGCGTTTTGGGCAGCGCAAGGTGGGCCATTGCGGCACCCTCGACCCCATCGCCACCGGGCTGCTCATGCTCGTCGTGGGTCGGGCCACCCGGGTCCAGGACCTCCTGATGGCCGAAGACAAGGAGTACGAGGGCACCCTCAAACTCGGTGAAACCACCGACACCCAGGACGCCGCAGGAAAAATCCTCGAATCCCGCCCCGTCCCCCCTCTGGATCAGACAGCCATCGAGGCCGCCTTCCAAAAGTTCTCGGGAGAGTTTGATCAAATTCCGCCGATGGTCTCCGCCATCAAGAAGGACGGCGTTCCCCTCTACAAGCTGGCGCGCGAGGGAAAGACGATCGACCGACCTCCCCGCAGGGTTCGCGTCGACAAGTTTGAGATTCTCGAAACCGCCCTCCCCACGATCCGCTTCCGGATCCACTGTACCAAGGGTTTCTATGTGCGAACCTACTGCCACGACCTCGGCGCCCTTTTCGGTTGCGGCGGCCATATGTCCGCGCTGACCCGAACCCGCAGTGGAAACTTCGAACTGTCCAAAGCGGTCCGCTGGCCCGATCTGGAATCTTCCGAAGGGGCCGATTATCTGGCCCGCCATCTTATCTCGCTTCCCGAAATTTCCCGCATCCGCCGCACGTGAACCTGGCCGACTCACTGGATCCCTCCCCGGCGGCAACATCGATCCGCCATCTGGCTCTCGGATTTTTCGACGGGCTGCACCTCGGGCATCAACGGGTGATTCTCGGGGGGAAAATTCCCCACCCTCCCGCCTCCACCGCCGTGCTCACTTTCCGCGATCACCCGCTTTCTGTGTTGCACCCGGAAAAGCATCCCGCCCTGATCACCGGGTTGCCCCACAAAATCCGGGTGCTCGAACGCTGGGGCATCGGTCTCACCATCGCCCTTCCCTTTGACGCGTCCCGCTCGCAACAGGAGCCCGGTGATTTTCTCCAGGAACTCGCCTCCGCCTTTCCCTTCTTGAAAACCGTGTCCGTGGGGCCCAACTGGCGGTTCGGAAAAAACCGCAGCGGGGACGTGGAGCTCCTCGCCCGTTGGTGTGCCGATCGCAAGATTCTGCTCGATAATCCCGATCCCGTCCTGCACGCGGGGTCGCGCATCAGCAGCAGCCGGATTCGTGACGCCATCCAAACGGGAAATCTCGATGAGGCCTCCGCCATGCTGGGTCGCCCCTTCACGATCCTCGGTCGGGTCGAAAGCGGGGAGGGTCGTGGCCAGGGCCTAGGCTTCCCGACCGCCAATCTTGCCACTCAGGACGAGTGCCTGCCGCCCGATGGTGTCTATGCCGGTCAAGCCATCCTTCCCGACGGACATCCACGCCCCGCGGCGATCAACGTGGGCACCTGCCCCACCTTCGGCGGAAAAAAACGAAAAGTGGAGGCCCACCTGCCGAATTTTTCCGAGCCCCTCCTCGGACAGGAAATCGATCTGGAGTTTCACCGTTTTCTTCGGCCGGAAAAGAAGTTCTCCGATGCAGGCTCCCTCGCCGAACAGATCCGGCGCGATGTCGCCGAACTTCTCCGCCGCTAATTTTTCAAAAATTCCGCTTCGTGCCGGATATCCTTGCCCGTGTACAGGTAGTACACCAGCTCGGCAATGTTCTTGGCATGGTCCGCCGCACGCTCAAAAAATCGGGCGACCAACATCAGATTCAGCGCGCGGGTGATCGTTTTTGGACTCTCGACCATGAAACAGGTCAACTCCCTCTCCAGCTGCCGGTTGATGTCATCCACCCGCACGTCCATCCGGATGATCTCCCCGCACTTGTCGGGCGCGATCTCCACAAACGCATCCGTGGCACCACGGATCATCGCCAACACGTCTGCCCCCATCCTGGGAATGTCCAACAGCGGCTTCAGGGGCGGCTCATCCATCAGAATCAGGCTTCTTCGGGCAATCGAAACCGCCTGATCCCCGATCCGCTCCAGGTCCCCCGACAGCTTGGAGGCCGCAAGCATCAGACGGCAGGCCAAGGCCACGGGGGCCTGGGTGGCCATGAAACCCGCCACCAACTCATCCACCTCCACCTCCAGACGGTCGATCTCCATGTCGTCCTGGATCGCCTTCTTGGCCTTTTCCGCGTCGCGTTCGACCAACGATTCCAGAGCCAGGCTCAAATTGTTGTGCGCCATGCTGGCCATGCGCAGGAGGGTCTCCCGGAGCACCAGCAAATCCCCGCGGAAATAACTGTGCACCCGCTCCAGTTTTTCCTCCGTCCCCTCGGGGGCTTTCGTTGTCATGCCCTAATCCGTACCCCCTCCATGGGACATGTCAATCGCTTGCGCTCCGTTATCCGAATCGACCGGAGATGTAATCCTCCGTCTGGGGCCGCGTCGGATTGGTGAACATCCTGTTGGTTTCACCGAACTCGATCAGCTCCCCCAGGTACATGAACGCGGTCATGTCCGAAATCCGCCCCGCCTGCTGAAGGTTGTGGGTCACAATCATCACCGTCACCCTCTTCTTCAGCTCCACGATCAGCTCCTCGATCTTGGAGGTCGCAATCGGATCGAGGGCGCTCGTCGGTTCGTCAAAAAGGACCACATCCGGGTCGGTCGCAATGGCGCGGGCAATGCACAGCCGCTGCTGTTGCCCGCCTGAAAGATGGTGCGCCATCTGGTGCAACCGGCTCTTGGCCTCCTCCCAGAGGGCCGCCTCCCGCAACGCCTTCTCCACCCTCTCGTCCAACTCCCTTCGATGGTTCACACCCTGAAGCCGCAGCCCGTACGCCACATTTTCATAGATGCTCTTGGGAAAGGGATTCGGTTTTTGAAACACCATGCCGAACCGCATCCGCACCTGAATCGGATCGACGCCGGCTCCCAGGATGTCGGTCCCATCCGGCTGCACCTGAATCGAACCCTCGTACCGGTTCCCGGGATAAAGGTCGTGCATTCGGTTGAGACAACGCAGCAGGGTCGTTTTTCCGCACCCCGACGGGCCGATCAACGCGGTGACTTGGAGAGCGGGCACATCCATGGTCACGCCACGCAGAACTTGGTGATTCCCGTAAAAGAAATTCAGTTCGCGGATCTGCACCTTGGCGGAGACCTTTGCCTCGGCGGAAAAAGGCTCCCTGCCCGAAAGGGATGCGGAGGGGGAGGCGCTTCTCACCACTGAATGTTCCTTTGGGCCCGTCTCCGGAGCAAGATCGCCGTGGTGTTCATGCTCAGGGTGATTCCGATCAGGATCAAACCCGCCGCGGCCGCATTCGACTGAAACTCCTCCCCCGGACGCGACACCCAATTGAACATCTGGATGGGCAGGGCGGTGAAGGGGGAAAAAAGCCAGTCGAACGAGACAAACGGGGGTTGGGACATCAGCGGGGCGGGTGGAAGAAATGCGATGAACGTCAGCGCTCCGATCGTGATCAAGGGGGCACTTTCCCCGATCGCGCGCGACATCGCCAAAATCACCCCCGTCGCGATCCCCCCCGTCGAGTAGGGAAGCAGGTGGTGCCAGACCGCCTGCCACCGCGTCGCCCCCAAGGCGAAGGCCGCCTCCCGAATGCTGGAGGGAATCGTCCGGAGCGACTCCCTCGTGGCCACAATCACGATCGGCAGGACGAGACAGGCCAGCGCCAACCCGCCCGACAACAGGCTTTGCCCGAAGCGGAACTGATACACAAAAAGTCCCAACGCCATCAAACCGTAGAGGATGGAGGGAACCCCCGCCAGGTTCGCGATGTTAATCTCGATGAAGGCGGTCCATCGGTTTTTGGGGGCGTACTCCTCCAGATAAATTCCCGCCGCCAGGCCAAAGGGGATCGCCACCCCGGCCGTCACCAGCATCAAAAGAAGGGTTCCCACCCAGGCGGAAAGAATGCCCGCCTCACCCGCCCGTCGGGAGGGGAAGGAGGCAAGAAACTGCCAGTCGATGCGCGACAGGCCGTGAACCGCAAGATTGAGCAGAAGAGCCCCCAAAACCCCCAGCGTCCCCAAGGTGAGGACCATCCCCACCAGACGGAATCGCTGATCGGACGCCCGCCGACGACGGCCCAGCATCTCCTGCTCGCGGTAAAACGTTTCAGATCGCACGGTGAAACCTCCTTCGCAATAAGTGGCCGGCCAGATTAAAGCCCAGGGTCATCAGAAAAAGGACGGCTCCCGTCGCAAAGATCGACTGGTATCCGATGCTGCCATGGGGCAGATCTCCCAAACTTACCTGGACGATGAATGCCGTCACCGTGGCGGCGGAGTCGATGGGATTCATGGTCAGCTTGGGTTGAAGCCCGGCCGCGATCGCCACGATCATCGTCTCCCCCACCGCCCGGGATATGGCCAAAACATACGCCGCCGCCAGACCGGAAAATGCCCCGGGAACAACCACCTGAAGAGCCACACCCAACTTGCCGTCGCCCAAGGCAAAAGCCCCCTCCCGCAACAGCATCGGGACACTTCTCATCGAATCCTCACCCAGGGAGGTCACATAGGGGACAATCATGATCCCCATCACCATGCCCGCGCTCAGCATCGAAAATTGCGGCAGATCCGGATAAATTTTTTGCAACAGAGGCGTGACCGTCAAAAGGGCAAAATACCCGTAGACCACCGTGGGCACGGCGCTCAACAGCTCCAGCATCGGCTTCACCCAATCGCGAAACCGTGGTTCGGCGAACTCACTCAGATAAATGGCCAACACTGTGCCCAGCGGGATGGCCACGGCCAGGGCGACCCCGGTGGTCACCAGCGTGCCGGCCAACAACGCGCTGATCCCATATTGCGGCTCGGCAAAGAGGGGGGTCCACATCGTGTCGTGGATCAGCCGCCCCACGGGTACCTCCACAAAGAAAGGCCATGATTCCGTAACCAACGTGATCACAATTCCCAGGGTCACCAACACCGAGACCCATCCTCCCGCGCGGAGAACCCAGACCATGAGTCCCTCCAGCAAACGATCCAACCGACGGGACGGGGCAGGACGCGGGGAGGTCATTCCTTAGGGCACAAGGGGACGGTTTAATATCTCGTCGATCGGGACGGCCGTGTCGGTGTGCCCGGCAAAGGCCGTTCCTATGTTTCTCTTTTCGAACCTCTCCCATACCTTCCCATACGCGGAGCTGGGCAATGGAATATACTTCACCTCTTGGGCCAACGCCTCCACATGGGTGAGGTAAAATTCCACGAACTTTTTGACTTGGGGTCTCTCCAGGGAGTTCAAATTCACATAAAGGAAGAGGGGCCGAGTCAGGGGGTTGTAGGTGCCGGCCAAAACCGACTGCTGCGAGGGTTTCACCGCCGGCTTCTCCTTTGCATCCCACTCGATCCCCAGGGCTTTCAGACGTTTCTGGTGCGCCGCATAGTAGGAGTACCCCATGTACCCGAGCGCGTACCGGTCGCCCTCGACTCCCTGCACCAGCACATTATCGTCCTCGCTCGCCGTATAGTCCCCCCGGCTTGCCTTCCCCTTCCCGTTGATCGCTTCGGTGAAATAGTCAAAAGTTCCGGAGTCCGATCCCGCCCCGTACAACTTGATCTCCTTGTCCGGCCATTCGGCACGAACCTGATTCCACTTCGTGACCTTTCCCTGGGCGTCCGGTTCCCAGATTTTCTTCAGCTCGGACACCTTGATCGAATCCAACCAGTCGTTCTTCGCATTCACCACGACCGTCAAGGCATCATACGCAATCGGCAGCTCCAGATATTTCACCCCACCGTCCTTGGCCGCTTGAATTTCCGATTGAAGGATGGGTCGGCTCGCTGCCTGCACATCGGTTTCGCCGCGGTTGAATTTTTTGAATCCACCCCCCGTGCCCGAGATGCCGACCGTGACCTTGGTTCCGGTCTCTTTTTGAAAATCCTCAGCCGCCCCCTCCGTGATCGGATAAACCGTGCTCGATCCGTCAATCTTCACCACCTCCCCTGCTCCCACCTCCGCACTCAGCGCCCAAAACAACCCCGCAAGGAGCCCAAAAATGTCAAAGAGGCGAAGTTTCACACCCCTTTCCTCCTACGGATGATCCACGGGCACTGCGGAGCGGGTGAAACGACAACGAGAGCGGACTGGTTTTCTCTGGAACACGCAGGGTGCAAATTAACCTTTCCCAGCTGGCAAGGTAAGAAGAATCTGGGTTCCCAGCCCAACTCCGCTTTTCGCCCAAACCTTCCCCCCATGAAGCTGAACCAGATGCTTCACAATCGAAAGGCCGAGCCCCGTCCCCCCCTTCTCCCTCACCCTTCCGGGGTCGACCCGGAAAAACCGCTCAAAGATGCGCCCGACCTTGTCGGCAGGGATTCCCTCCCCTTCGTCCCGGACCGTGAACTCAACCTCCCCGCTCAAATCTCCCATCCGGGCCGCCAAAACGACTTCGCTCCCGATGGGGGCAAAGCCCAGCGCATTTTCCATCAGGTTGGAAAAGACCTGCCCCACCCGCAACGGGTCGACGCGAACGGCAGGCAACCCGGAGGGACAATCCAACCGGATCTTTACCCTCTTCGCATCGAACGCCCGCCGCCAATCCTCCTGCACCTCCTGTAAAATCTCCCGGGGGGCCCGCGAGACCATTTTCAACTCCATCCGGCCCGACTCGATTCGCGACAACTCCAGCAGATCCCCGACGAGCAGCGTGAGCCGTTCGCTATTTCTCCGCAAAACCCCCCAAATCCTCTTTCCCTCCTCCCCCCTCAGCATCTTGGGATCCTCCAACGTCTCCAAATAACCCGCCAAAATCGAAAGGGGAGTCCGCAACTCATGGGACAGGTTCGTGACAAACTCCTGCCGGACCATCTCCAGGCGCCGGATCTTCGATAGATCGTGAAACACGACCACAACCCCGGATCTTTCCCGGTTTCCCTCCACAATGGGGGCCAAATTCACCGCCAGGGTTTGGACCTGACCGGCCTCTCCCCCTCCCACCTGCACCTCCAGGTTGCGCGTTCCCTCACCCTCATTGATCTCCCCGACCGCCCGATCCAGCTCCACCAGTCGCGTGGCCTCCATCACCGTTCGGCCAACCGCAATCTCCTCCAAGGCAAACATCCGCAAAAACTCCTCATTCGCCAAATCAATCCTTCCCTCCCGGTTCACCACCAGCACTCCCTCGGTTAAGCTCCCCAAAATCGCATTCAAATTGAGCCTCTCCATCTTTTCCCGCGTCGTGACCCCTTCCAGCTTTTCTGCCACCCGCTCCAACTGGCCGATCGACTCCTTCAAACCCAACTTTCCACGGGCCACAAACCCGCTGGGCTTTCGCCCCTCCGCCAGGTCGTGAATCAGGCGCTGCAACTGCCGCAAAGGCCGCACCAACTCCCCCCAGACCCAAAGCGCCGTCAGCAGGAGACCCCCCAGCACGAGAAAAATGAGGACCCCGTCCATCCCCCTACCCTGCCCCGACCCCGCCCTACGGGCAAAACTGTTTACGGCGCGGTCGAACCCAGCCGATACCCGCTGCCACGGATGGTCTCGATCAGCGCACCCGCCTTCCCCAGCTTGTCCCTCAAGCGCCGGACATGGGTATCCACCGTGCGCGTGTCCAGGTTCGCCTGATATCCCCACACCTCGCTCAACAGGGCATCCCTCGACTGGATCGTGCCCGCCCTCCGGATCAAGAGATCCATCAACCGAAACTCCGTGGAGGTCAGGGTGAGTTTCTTGTTCCGAATCGTCACCGTCATCGTGTTTCGGTCCAGCTGGATCGCCCCCGCGCGGAGCGGGGCCGGTTTTGGAACCCCCTGGTCGGGTTGCCGCCGCGCCACCGCGCGCACCCTCAGGATCAACTCCCGGGGACTGAACGGTTTGGTCACATAATCATCCGCCCCCACTTCAAAACCGGTCACCTTGTCCACCTCGGACGATCTCGCCGTCAGCATCAGAATCGGGATCCGCGACGTTGCAGGATTTCTACGCAACGCACGGCAAACTTCCGTTCCGCTCATCTCGGGCATCATCAGATCCAGAATCACCACCGAGGGGAGCTCGCTTTTCGCCAGCGCCAGGCCCTCCGCCCCGTTGTGCGCCTCCAAAACGTCAAAGCCCGCCGCCTTCAAATTCAGCCGGAGCAAATCCCGGACATCCTTTTCGTCTTCGACGATCAAAACCCGTTCTCGCATCGCCTCCACTTATCCGCCCCCCCATGAAATGCAGCAAGTGCACCAAAGTGACATTATCATGGCAAAATCACGCCCCCCACGTTGCCGCCAAAGCCTCGACCTCGGAGCGCAAACGATCCACCTCGCTCAGCTTCACCTCGGGCTCCGGCACCAGGATCACCTCCCCCGTCTCCTTGTGCTCATACACCGTGACCCTGCCCTCCGGACCCGTCGTCCGCTCCCTCACCAAAAGGATTTTCCTTCGCTCCAACAAAAGGGCGAACAGAAAAATCACCCTCGCCTCCGGACTCTCCGCCTGGACCGGTTCCGCCAGCCGCCGCCGCAACTCCGCCTCCGCCCGGGCGGCCGGAGGTTCTTTCTCCACCTGCGGGGCTTGCACCCGGAACTTGCCTTTCCAAAAACAAAAATACGTGGGCCGGTTTTCCTCCCGGCTCCACACCTCCTCCGCGTAATCCTTCCGCTCCATCCCCCCGCTTCCCGCCACCAGCACGGTGAACACGACTTGCCCGTCCGAGAAATTTTTTCCCGATCCAGCACAGACATGGGCGCGCGGCCGAATGCTCCAATCCATCATCGTTTTCTAGCTCGGCAGATTCTGTTGAAAAGAACCCCCTTCAGTCCATTCTGCCCGCATGGGCATCGATTCCACCTTCTTTCAACCCGAACACATCCACGTCATGGCAAATCATTTCCCCGTGACCCTCATTCTCCTCATTCCCCCCGTTCTCTTGGCCGGTCTCCTCTTCGGGAAAAAATCGGTCCTGGCCGTCGGATTCTGCCTCTGCATTTTGGCCGACCTCAGCACCCCCGTCGTCATGCAAACCGGGAAATCGGCCCATACCCGCTTTGAAATGGGCCAGATCCAGCCCCCGCTGGACGAGGAGGGGGACATCGCCGCCGAAATGCACCAGGATATGGCGGAAAAAGCCGCCCCTCTTCTCTACTTCGTCGGCTTCGGAGGCATCGCCGGCCTCCTGATCCTCCGTTTTCGTCCCGCCTGGAAAAATCACATCACGGGGATCGTCATCCTCCTGGCCTTCGGGGCCACCTTTTTCACCCTGCAATCCGCCCTTTTGGGGGGCCGGATCCGCCATCCGGAGTTTCGACCGCCCAAAAACCCCGCCCCGAACCATATCCGCAACGATTGACCCTTAGAAGCGTGGGATCAGACTCCGAAGCAAACGCTCGACTCATTGGAGATTGATTCTCGAATCGGGGTCTGACCCCGAAAGCGTGCTCTCAGACCCAAAGTTTCCCACCTACCTAACACCCTAACGGCCTGTAGCGCGTAGCGTCTCTCAGCCTTCAACCTAATCTAACAACTACTGCGTTGTCGCCTTCAACCTCAAAAACTTGCTCGGCCCGTCGATAGGAACGCTCGCCCTCCGCTGCTGCAAGGTCGTGTTGTTCGTCGTCACCGTCCCCACCACCGTGCTGCTGACCCCGCTGGTTCCCCAACCGCTGTTTCCCAGCGTGGTATTCACCTCCGGCATCACCGTCACCCCGCTGGTCCGGGCAAAATAGTTCAACACGAGGTAATTCGTGCCGCCGCTGTTGGTGGTGCTGTTGGCCGGCAGGAGCGTGCGGGAAATCGATCCCGGCGCCGCCGCCCCGTACGCGTACTCCAGCAATGCCGTCAGGCCGTTCCCATCAGCATCACTGGTCATCGAAAGGGATCCCTGCCCGGCAGCACTCGCCCACGAACCAAAGGTCGCGTCATACGGGGTGCTGCCCGCACTCCCCTTGTACGGCATGAAATCCTGGGTGGTCAGCACACCGCCCGACCCGAAATGCCACTGGTTGGGCGCCCCAAAGGTGCTGTCCTTGGTGCTGTTGTCATATCCATTCTTCGGCGGGGTCACGGTGTCGTCGCTCCGGTCGGTCGGCAACACGGCCGTCGTCGGATTCCCCTCCAACTCCAGTACATCGGTGTTGCTGATCTTGGACACCGGCGCAATCCCCTCGCCCGCCGGACCGAAGACCGGATAGCCGGCGTCATTGAGCACCCGGAACTGCGTCTCGGTGTCATCAATGTTGATGCCGCTCACCACCCCGGACACCAGCGTGTACCCGTTGGTGGCCAAATCCGTGTAGGTGATCAGATTGGCATCCCCGACCCACACATTGGCCCAACGCCATCCGCTGGTGGTGGAGTTGTTGGCGGCGGAAAGATTCGTGTCCATGCCGCCCTGGGACGTGTTGCTTTCCGTGAAGGTCAGAATCGTGCCGTTCGGCACCGCCGCCCAGAAGGAGTTTTGCGAAAGCTTGATCTTTACCTTGGCGGAGAAGTACCCGTTGGAGGCCCCCTCATCGATCTCGATCGTCCAACCCCGCAAATCCGTCGTGCCGGCCGAACCGTTCCCCGTCACCACAAACTCCACCCAATCGCCGCCATTCCCCGCCACGCGGCCAAAGTGCGTGTCCGAGGCCGTCCCCCCCGCACTATCCTGCAATTGGGTTCCCCCATTCAGGTAGGCCAACGTCGTCCCCGAATTATCCACCGCGTTGTACTCGTTCAGGATCAGGGACGGATTGTCGTTGAACACCGTCAGGCGGAACTTGATCGGGGTGCTCGCCGCGCCGTCGCTGGCGGAAAGGGAAACATCATAAAACCCGGCGGAACCTTGGGGCGGCGTGCCGCTCAAGGTTTTTCCGGAAACGCTCAACCACGCGGGCCCGCTCACTTTGGTCAAGGCCACGCTGTTGCCCTCCGCATCCGCCGTCGCCGCCGTCCAGCTGTAGGCCTGGCCCTCCACCGCAGTTTTGGCGGGCTGGTTGATGACCGAGGGCGCGGAGTTGGCTGTGACGTAAGCCGAAAAATCCTGGGCCACCGTCCCCCCCAGCCGCTTGTTGGGTTCGCCAAACGTGCTGCCGTTGCCGTTTCCGTAGGCTGGAACGGTGACGTTCGCGGAATTCACGGTGGTGTCCAAAGGACTCGAGCCCGGCGAAGGATCCCCCACATATTCCAGAATCTGGTTGTTGCTCACCCCGCTGACCGGACGGATTCCCTCCCCGATCGGCCCGGCCACCACCGTCCCATCCGCCTTGCGGATTCGCACCTGGGCGTTGGAACTGCTGATGCCCAACCCGCCCCCGATCAGGCTGTTGACCTGATCCACATAGTAAGGATCGAAGACAAAAATGTTGCTCCAGTCATACCCGGCGGTGCTGCGTAAACATCTCTTGTTGATCCACGTATCCAACCCACCTTGTGCCGTGGTCTGATCGGTAAAGGTCAAGATCGTGCCCGCTGGCACATTCTGCCAGTACGCATCGTTGCTCAGCACAATCGTGTCATCCGGGACGAACGCGGAGCCGGAGGCACCGTCGTCGATCTCGATCTTCCATCCCCGCATGTCCACGATGGAGTTGGCTGTACCATCGCCCACCACCACCAGCTCTAACCAGCCGCCGCCGTTTCCGTTCACTGTGCCGAAATAGGCATCCAGTCCGTCGCCGGTAGTGGGATCGACGACTCCTTTGTTCAGCTGGTTGCCGGAGGAAACGCAGTTGAGCTCATTGACCAGAACC